>ERZ1034984.63-NODE-63-length-113979-cov-18.415549_pt1 | contig 113979 bp, 73 predicted proteins | sample MGYA00520589_ERZ1034984 | MGnify/ENA primary metagenome ERZ1034984 (study PRJEB33766, sample SAMN09781790) | gut metagenome | biome: gut microbiome | host: Homo sapiens | place: Madagascar | study: EMG produced TPA metagenomics assembly of the PRJNA485056 data... | reverse complement strand
TCATCATCGGCAAGCCGATTCCGGCCGGCACGGGCCTGAAGCGCTACCGCGACGTGGGCCTTACCTACAAGGGCAAGCCGACGGCGCCGGTCACCGGCGACACGCTGCCGGATTACGCTCCGGACGACCTGCGCAAGATCGAGGACCTGCTGCCGCAGCCGCAGGATTGGTCGCTCGACGGCGAGGGTTATCTCAACATGGGCGGCAACTATGGCAGCTACTACAGCGGCCTGTCGCTGGGTCACCGCGGTCCGCAGCTGTCCGACGAGGACGCGCGCCTGTACATCTACGATGACCTGGGCGTGTCGCAGCGCTGGGCCAACAAGTTCAGCGAGGCCGGCATCGAGACGGTTGCCGACCTGGTCGGCCACACCGAGGACGACCTGCTGCGCATCGAGGGCATTGGTGCGAAGGCCATCGAGGAGCTGAAGGAAGGCCTTGAGCAGCACGGCCTGCTGCATGTGATCGAGGACGATCTGAGCGCGTCTTCCGATGACATGAGCCAGCTGCTTGACATGGTGTTCAGCCCGGACGACACCATCCTCATCGGTGGCGATCAGCCGGCCACGTTCAACACGGAGGGCGAGGACATGCTGGGCGAGGCGCTGCCGCCGCGCAGCTACCACCGCAACCTGGAGGAGCTCGACGAGCTTCTGGGCTCTTCCGCCCTGGGTTTCGGCCTGACCAGCCGTGAGCACGAGGAGAACTCCAACGCCGCGCAGGAAAACGGCGACGAATAGCAACTGCTAGCGAAGGGGCGCGCCACGGCGCGCCCCTTTCTCGTTGAGGAAGCGGGACAAGGGGACAGTCCCTTTGTCCTACTTTTCGTTACCGAATGATTACGGGGAAAGTGCAGGCTACAGGCGGTGGCCCGGCGCTGCTCGGCGGCCGTTGGCGTGGAGCTGGATTGCGCTTGAGATGCCGGTTTCGCAGGTCGGCGTTGCAGGGCTGTGCGTAAACTCGCTTTCGCGTTTTCGCCTGCATTCCGCAATTGCCCATACGTACTTGCTTGGACGTTATCGCTGATGGAAAGAGGATTTATGTCCGAGAAAACTTACATTCCCGCTGGCGAGCAGGGTCAGGTGCCTGCTTCGCAGATTGGCGCCACGCTTGAGGCGCTTGCCGGCACCATCCATGCGCGCCGCAACGCTGGCGATGAAAGCTATACGCACCGTCTGCTGACGGGCAATGCTGATTCCCCGCTGAAGAAAGTGGTTGAGGAATCGAACGAGGTTGCGCTGGCCGCGAAGGACGTCGAGGCCGCTCGCGCGCTGCTGGCGGGCGTTTCCGGCCACGAGGGCTCGCATCCGGGCATGGTCGAGGCGTTCGCGAAGCAGGCAGACGCCGCTTGCGACCATCTGCGCTACGAGGCCGCCGACGTGGTGTACCATCTTCTCGTTGTGCTTGAGCGCTACGGCATCGATATCGACGAGTTCGCCGCAGAGCTGAACAACCGCATGACCGACGAGGAGCGCCCTGCCGGCGCTGTTCGCCTGCACGAAGAGCACGTGAAGCGCGGCAAGTAGCGCTTCGTTTTCGTAAACGTTTCAACAGCTATCGAAAAGGGGAAAGATATGGCACGTCTTTTCGGCACTGACGGGGTTCGCGGCGTCGCGAACAAGGAATTGACCTGCCAGATGGCCTTCCAGCTCGGCCAGGCCGCGGTGGCCTTCAAGGGCCGCACCATCCTCATCGGCAAGGACACGCGCCTGTCCGGCGACATGCTGGAGTCGGCCGTTGCCGCCGGCGTCATGTCCATGGGCGGCACGGCGCTTCTGGCGGGCATCATCCCGACGCCGGCCATCGCGCTTCTGACGCGCGAGCTGCACTGCGACGGCGGCATCGTCATCTCCGCGTCGCACAACCCGCCGGAGTACAACGGCATCAAGATCTTCGACGGCCAGGGCTTCAAGCTGCCCGACGCCGTGGAGGACGAGATCGAGGCGTTCATGGCCCGCGGCGGCGCGGCGGCCGACGAGCTGCCGAACGGCGACGAGGTCGGCGTGGCCGTGCCCGTGGACAACGCGTGCGAGCTGTACATCCAGCACGCCGTGGACACCGTGGCCAAGCAGGGCATCGACTTCGCGGGCCTGAAGGTGGCGCTCGACGTGGGGCACGGCGCGTCGTGCATGACCAGCCCCGAGGCGCTGCGCCGCCTGGGCGCCGAGGTCACCGTCATCAACGAGGACTTCTGCGGCACCGACATCAACGTGCAGTGCGGCTCCACGCACCTGGAGCCCCTGCGCGCGCTGGTGGCCGAGTGCGGCGCCGACGTGGGCATCGCGCACGACGGCGACGCCGACCGCGTCATGCTCATGGACGCAGACGGCAACGAGATCGACGGCGACATGGTGGAGGCCGTGTGCGCCATCGACCTGAAGCAGCGCGGCCTGCTGACCGGCGACACCGCCGTGTCCACCGTCATGGCGAACCTTGGCCTGACGCACGCGCTGCGCGATGCGGGCATCAACCTCATCCAAACGAAGGTTGGCGACCGCTACGTGCTCGAGGCCATGCGCGAGGGAGGTTACGTCATCGGCGGCGAGCAGTCCGGCCATACCATCTTCCTGGAGCACAACTCCACGGGCGACGGCCTGGTCACGGCGCTGCAGTTCCTGGCCGCGTGCAAGCGCGCCGGCAAGACGGCCGGCGAGGCGGCGCGCGTCATGACGCGCTTCCCGCAGACGCTCATCAACGTGCGCGTGAAGGACAAGCACGCCGCCGACGGCAACGCGGCCATCGCCGACGCCGTGGCGGCCGCCGAGCAGGCGCTCGGCGAGGACGGCCGCGTGCTTCTGCGCCCCTCCGGCACCGAGCCGGTGGTGCGCGTGATGGTGGAGGCGCTCGACGACGCCGCCGCCGAGCAGCATGCCAAGGCCATTGCCGAAGTTGTCGAGCGCGAGATCTAAACGGGTTGAAGGCGAGATAAAAAGCCGGTAACCGGTAGCAACCGGTTACCGGCTTTTGCTTTACCGGTTACAGTCTTTCGATCAATCCGCTATTGCCTGGTCGACCGACCATGCGACGGCGTCTTCGTCACTGGCGGCGACATCGCTTGATGCGTGCGCGCCTGTTGCGGCGTGGGCGGCGTTCTCGCCTTCGACTTTGCGGCGCCAGTACATCCAGAAGCCCAGCGCACCTGCAGCCGCTGCCGCAAGCGCGGCAAGCAAACCGCTTACGACGGGGTTCGCCCGGCGCGCAGGCAAGCCCGGTTCGGGCACGGAAACGCGGAAGTCGTCGAGCGTGGGGGTGCTTACCGTGTGCATGGCCGCAGGCGTCAGCACGTTGTCAAGTGTGACGTCCTTCTTGGCTTCCTCAACGGGCTTGTCGTATTCCGTCAGGCCGTACGCGTCGATGTAGGCCTTAAGCGTGCGGGAATACGAGGTGCTGGTCGCATACCGCCCCTGCAGGTAATCGCAGGCATCCTCGTAGCTTCGCGTGTTCGACTTCTTCACGGGGTTGTACAGGCTGTTGTTCGTCAGCAGCCCCACGTAGTCCTCGAGCGATTCCAGCATGGTGGGGTATTTGCGGAACTCGGCGATGATGGTTTCCAGATTGCCTTTACCGTCGTCCTCCTGCGTTTTCATGCGCACGCTTTTGCCGTCGTAGCTGCCCTTGATGCCGAACAGGTTGTTGTACGGTTCGCACGAAAGCCCCGAAGAACCCGAAGCGGACTCCACCACGGCCTGCGCGATCATAACCGATGCGTACAGGTCGCTTTGCTGGCACAGCTCGCGGGCGTCCTCGCCGATTTGGCTGATGAATTGCTCGGTGGTCAGGTTGCGCGAGACGTAGACCAGCTCGTCCTCGTCAAGGGTGGCGCTTTCCTGCACCATGTCCTCGGGGGCGTCCTCGACGTCTTCGGCGGGTTTATCCGTAGAGGAGCCGTTGCCGGTGCTTGCGGACGGGGTGCTGGGCGCGGTGGACTCGGCCGGGGTTTCGGAGGGCTTCGCGGGCGTGACGGGATCGGGCTTTGCCTCGGGTTTTGCCTCGGGCTCGGAGGCGGCGTTCGAATCGGCGATGGCCTTCTGCGTTTGCTTGACCAGTTTCGCCAGGTCGGCATCTATGGTTGCAAGCGCGTCGGCGTCGATGGTGAGGAAGTCCGCTGCGGCCACGGTTTCGCCGGATAGGTACGCCTTGAGCGGCTTCAGGCCGACGAGCTCGGCGGCCTTTGCCTTGTCGAGGATGGCCTGGTTTTCTGCGTCGGTTGCGGTCCAGTCGCCGGTGTTGGCGACGCTTTCGATGGGCGTTGCCTGCGCCGCGTACGCAACGCCTGCCGGGGCGGTACCCGGCGTATGCGCGAGACCCGCCAAGGCGGGGGCCGTTGCCATGGATGTTGCCAGCACCGCGGCAAGCGCGGCGTTCGTGAAAATGGTGCCCTGCTTCATTACGCTATCGTACCGTTTCTCCTTGTTCGACATAGTAAGCCTAGTATAACTTATAATTCCTCCATGTGTGGCCCACCACGATAATCATCACGCGCGCTTCATTCAATGTTGGTGTGGAAATCGTTCGCCAATTGTCGCGATTCCTTCACGTTTTTCGCCATTGAACAGGGCAAAACCCGCGAAAATGTTGACTGTTCGCGGAGGGGGGACAAGCACAGTCAAGGAATCGGCGCGTTCCCTTGTGCGACTTCAGCCAATGCCCTTGCATTTTCGTTATAATCATCCGCATCCGCGCGAGGAAGCGCGGCTGCCGCTGAACGGGAAAGGAAGGTTTAATGGCCGAGCTGCAGATCAAGCCAGGAACGAAGCTGAAAGTGGCTTTCGACACAGCCGTGGGCCAGCAAACCGATTTCAACATGATGGCCACTTTCAAGGGCGCCATCGACGAAGCCTATTTCCTTATCAGCGCGCCCATGCTTGCCGGCAAGCCGCTGATCTTGGACGAGAATCAAAAACTCCTGTTCCAGTACACCGAAGGCGGCAACACCTTCATGCTGGCCGGCTACCCCGAGTCCGTGGAGAAGGCGGGCATCCGCACGCTGTGGAAGATGCGCCAGGTGGCCGAGCATCGCACGTTCTTCAAGCGCCGCGACGAGCGCTTCAAGGTGTCCATGCGCCTGCGCTACCTGCGCGACGAGGCCCCCGAGGATCAGCAGGAAGAGGCCATGACCATCGACGTTTCCGCCGGCGGTTTGGCAATGTATTTGAACGACTACCCCGACGTGGGAGAGGCCCTGCAGGTGAAGCTTCCCGCGGTGCGCGTGGACGACCAGCGCTATGAGCTGCCCGTGCAGCTTGGCATCGTGTGCTGGCTGCGTCAGGCGCCGAAAGGCAGCTTGTTCCGCAATGCCTGCGGCATCCAGTTCCGCTACGCCGACGAGTTGGAGCGCGAGGCCATGAAGGAATACATGGAGCACGTGCGCGCCAAGTACAAGATCTAAGGACCATGGCATTGTTTGGCAAGAAGAAAGAAGAAGCGGGTGAGCAGCCTCGGCGCGAAAAGGCGCGTGCCAAAAGCAACCGCGTGGTCCGCGTAAAAGAGCTGGAACAGGCCCTGGCCGAGGACAAGGACATCGATGTCGATGCCATCGTTTCCATGTACATGCCCAAGCGCCGCATGGCCCGCATCGGCGAGGCGCTGCTTCGTTTGGGCACGTTGCAGAAGGTGCTCATCTGCTTGGCCCTGTTCATGGCGGTGCTGTTCGGCATCTCGTTCATGCAGGAGAACATGGGCAACTTCACCATCAACCTGAACCGTTTGGAGCTGTTCAGGCGCGGCGTTGCCATTGCCGACAACAGCCAGTTCGAGGGCGCCACCGCGCGCCTTACCGCCGAAGCGGTTGCCTACGGTACCAACATCGCCGAGGAGGACCTGCCCGATAACCTGGACCAAATCGACGGAAGCCACAACGGCAGAAGCTACGTTGCCTATACCTTTTATATCCGCAATGCCGGCAAGGAAGATTTGGGATACAGCGGCCAGCTGAAAGTCGCCTCCGCGTCGAAGGGCGTTGAAAAGGCCGCCCGCGTGCGCGTGTATCGCAATGGCGAAGCGGTCACCTATGCCGCGCCCGCCTCCGATGGCAGCAATGAGCCTGGGTGCGAGAGCTTCGAATCGGACGATCTGGTGTGCCGTCTTTCCGACGACACCTTCAAGGTGGGCTACGTGGACAAGTACACGGTGGTCATCTGGCTTGACGGCGACGACCCCGAGTGCGTCGACGACATCGTGGGCGGTGCGGTCGAGTTCGCCATGGACTTTGCCGCCGATAGCGCCGAGGATACGAACTTGTTCACGAAGTTCGTGCAGGATATCGGCGACACGCTCACGGGTACCGACCCCATCGGCGCAGCCGGCACCGATGCCCCCGATTACTATCAGAACAACACCGTCACCTGGGATACCCGTCGCAACCAGGAGAACCCGCCCGCATAAACGTAACGCTGCCGTCGACTTCATCCGTTGGAAGGGGACGTACATTATTTGCGGAGATACGGTTGAATTGGTTGGTTTACCTGCGATAAGGCAGCGTCAGTGCGGGAACAATCGTGGTATAGTGCAGTCAGTTAGGTTATCTATGGAATGCAGCTGCCCGCTGGGCGTCGATTTCATAAGAGAAGGAAAGGGATCGGGAAAGGATCCGTTATGGAAACGAAGGCACTGAAAAAGCAGCTCGGCGCTGCTATTGCCATGGTGCTGGTGGCCGCCATTGCGCTGGGCGCTGCCACGTTCGCATGGTTCGTGAACAACAATGCCGTTACGGCAACGCGCGTTGACGTAAGCACGTCTTCCTCCGTGCCCAATCTGTATATTACGAGCACGGGCAAGACGACTGATGGCATGACTGCTGCGGATGCGAATCCATCCACGCTTCTTCCTGTGTCTACAAACGATGGCACCCATTTCTACGACACCAAGCATTGGATAAGTGCTGATGGCAATGGCAGTCATGCTTTTGCTGATCAATATAAGCTTGCATCTGGCACTGACGGCAAAACCGTCTATGCCGATTACACCTTCACGCTTGGCGTAACCAACGGTTCGATGGATGTGTACTTCGACAACACTAAGGTTGATGGAAATAAGGTAGCTACTACCTTGAAGGCCAGCGACAAGATGGGCACCGCAGGTCGTTTCGCGATTAAATTTGGCAATGGTAACTGGATGCTCTTTAAGGTTGATGGTAAGCCCGTTACGTCTGGTGAGAAACCCGTTGGCTATTACACCGATAAGATTGCCGACTCCGATACCGCTTCTGGCGACTACTGGATAACTGGCGAAGGTGATAAAACTAAGGCTTCTAATGCTTCCTATTCCGTTTTCGAAAACTATGCAGGCAGCATTGATGGTAGCGGCCAGGCAGTTCCCGGCACGACTCCCCTTGCTACTATCGATAGCACCGTGGGCGGCGGCACAGTAACCGTTACCGTTCGCGTGTGGTATGAGGGTTGCGACAAGGATTGCGTCTCCGAGAATGCTGGAGCAGGCATTCCGAATGCAATCTCCGGCAACCTCGGCTTTGTGGGCGTTCAGACTGCGTAACCAACAACCGCGGTTCGATATTCGCTCACTGATTAGTACCCTCGGGCTTTGTGCTCGGGGGTATTTTGTGTTGTCAGGGGGATCACCACCTTGGCGCTCTGAGGTGGCTTTGGCGTCCCATCCTGCGACTTGGGGGGATTGTCAAGTTTGGGGTTATTTTGGTTTGTTGCACTTTGGGATACGCGTTGTCTTACATGCTAAAATCCTAGGTTGAATAATTGTCGGAACTGGGCAATGTCTCTTGGCGGCAGAGCAGCGTATCCCGCTCCGCTTTAAGACTGAGAGGGCCCTGACACGGTGTAAGCGGGCAAGGAGGGAACGCGGCCCTTCGGGGCGCCAGACCAGCATGAAGGCAACTGGCCAACATACCAACCACGAACAGCTTCACGTAAGCCAAAACGCTGCTGAAGGTTATCGCGCCGTGGCCGATGAGCATGCGCAAACCCTGAAGGATTTCTGGAAGCGTTTCATGGTCAGCGGTCTGTTCGTGGTAGCCGCCCTTGTCATCATCTTGGCCTGCTTGGCATGGTTCCTGAACAACTCTCAGGTGAAGGCTACCGGTGTTGAGGTGGACACGGCCGGTACGCGCTTCGCCATCTCCTCCGACGGCACTCAGCACGGCATCTATGATCAGGAAGCGGGCAAGGCCAGGCTTGATGTGACCGACTCCATGAACGTAAGCGCTATCAGCAACCTGGTGAACTTGAGCGCCGGCGACGTTCTTGGCCCTGGCTCGTATGGCCAGCTCACCTTCACGGTAACGCCGTATGCGAGTGATCTTGGTAACGTGCAAATCGATATTTCCCGTGAGCTCACGGGAAAGCAGGGCGCTGCCGTTTCCGATACGGTTAAGGCCCTGGCATCAGGCCATCTCCTGTTCTTCAAATCGCGCGACGCCAATGGTTATTACGAGTCTCCCATCCTTAACGACCTGCTGACTATCACCGCAAGCGACTTCCGCGATTCGGGCGCCCTCAAGCCCGTTACGAAAACGCTGTACTGGGTGTGGCCTGAGTATATCCAGAACTTCGTGTACACCGGAAATGCCAACTACTACAAGAATCTTTTCGTAGCCGATAACGACAGCTACAAAGACATGCAGAAGTACATCAACGACAATAAAGGGTCTTTCTACTCCGGACCAACGGCCCCCGACCTAAGCAGCACCTTGACTTCTACCGACCTCTCAGCGTGCGCCACGGCTTACAACAAAGCTGACGATGAGATCGGCAACGCGGTGGAGTATTACCAGGTGCGTCTTACCGCAAGTGAGGTGAAGGGCTCATGAGCAGCAACGAAGCCCAGGTGACGTCGGCAAAAGATTGGATATACGAGCATCGCGGGCCGATTCTTGCGGCGTTGGCCGCTATCGCCGTCGTTTTGATTATTGCGGCGCTCACGTTTTCGTGGTTCTTGACCAACAACAGCCTCTCGACGGTTGCCAAGGTTGATTCTCCTGCCGAGCTGAAAATCACCGTGCCGGGTGAGTCGGCGGCAACCCAGCTCGATCTGACTAACGACGCGGACTACGACAAAGTCAAAGTTGCCGAGGATGGCACGGTTACGGTTTACCGTAGCCGTGCTTTCAGCGTGGATAGCGGCGGTAACGCCTTTGAGCTGCAGGTTGCGAACACCACGAACATCAAAGACCTGAGCGTGAAGATTTATCGTGTCACGGTGAACGACCCTTCCGCTTCCGGTGATGTTACGGGTAATGGCTATTCGTGGAGTAAGGGTGCTGAGGTTACGCGCTTCACGCCAATCGACGCTGATATAGCCAAATCCCAAACCTTTGGCGACTACGGGAGCATCCAAGCAAATGCCCTTCCCAGCTATCGTTGGAAACGATTCGAGGTAGCCGATCTTGATAAGAACGGAAGCGAAGCCGCTTCCGCGACTAACTTCATCATCGAGTGCTCGTGGCCTCAGGAGGGCAACTACAAGGAAACCGACGTAGCATACCTGATCGCGAAGTCGTAGAGAGGAGGGACCGTGCTCGGGAACCGCGATGACAACTGCATCAAGCAAGAACGCGAAGGCGAAGGGCGCGGTTCGCTCACCGCTTCGCTGAACGGTATGATCGATGGTATGGCAAGAACGCCTCAAGCGCGCAAGGCGTTGTGGGCGGTTGCTTTCGTGCTGGTCATTGCGGCGCTGGTGTTCGGCGTCCGTTTGACCTACAGCGCCTTCAGCGCGAACGACCACTTGAAGGCCGTTGCCGTTACGGGTACTTCGCAAAGCCTGTTCGCTTCCGATGTGCTGGCTCCATATTCAACAGCCCCTGACTCCCCTGCAGCCAAAAGCGTTGTGGTGGACACGAGCGGCGAAACATGCTCTTTCACCTTCCGTGTGTATAACTGCATGCTTGACGACCGGAATGTGTTCAACGACAAGGAAGTCGAGTACAAGTTGGACGTGAAAGCTAGCAGCATCAATGGAGATGGAGGGGCTATCGATTCGGGGTGGAGGCTCAGCTCCGTGCCCGAGGAGAAGGGCGAAACCGTTGTGCTTCCCGGTACGCAGGCCAAAATCGTTACCTATACGGTTTCCTTCGATAGGAGGCTGCTGAACAGCATCAAGTTCGCGATCTCTGCAAATGTCGTGAAGGATAAAAGCCCTGGAACCAACTTGACATGTTTGGCGGCTACCGTCACGCCGGCGGAACGTTCCGAGGTCAAGTCCGCTTCCGTCACTGGCGAATGGGCCGATAAGGGCAACGTTGGCGAATACGCCGCCTACAACTATCGCGTCAGCGTTACGGGCAAGCAGCAGACGGTAGCCCTGACGTGGGGCGAAAACGTTGAGCTCGACCCTCATTTCGCCGCGAATCACACTGACTGCGCAATCAACGCCGCGAACCGTACGGTGACGTTCGCGATGTCGCCAGGTTCCGAGATCGTGAGCTTCTACTGGACCGGCGGAAGCGCCAGGCCTTCCAATTGGGACGATCTTGGCGTTTCGGTAAAGGCAAGCAGTTAGTTGTGAGCAGTTGGGAACGAACGGTCGGCAACGAGCGGCAACGCTCGGCGCCGGTGACAAGCAGATTCGCCCTTCGGGGCTTTGCATAGAACGAGGTTATTCATTGATGAGATCGGTAAAGCGCATACTTGCCGTGTACCTTACCTTCGCCATGGCATTTCAGCTGTTCGCGCCGACTACCGGTGCGTTGGCGGAGGAGCTGAACGTCGTGTCCGGCGCAACGGCGCAGCAGCCTGGCAGTTCGGAGAGCGCAGACGGCAACGGCGGCGGATCCTCTGCGGATGCGGGTGCTGCTAGCGGCGATGACGCCTCGGCTTCCGGCGATGCCTCTGCAGGTGGAAGCGAAACGACCTCGGATGATGCTGCTTCCGGCGATGCTGCCGCGGGCGATGCCTCCAAGGGCCAGGAGCCAGCTGCGGACGAGTCCGTCAACGCCGGCGATGATGCGGCAGATGCGCAGGACGCTCCTGCAACGGTTGCCGCGGGCGCAACCATTACCACGGTTGCGCAGCTGCAGGCAGCTATGGTAGATCATGGCAATGTGACCGCAACAGGCGAAACCGTTACCGCCATCACGTTCAATGACGCTGTGGGTTTGCGCATCATCTCGAATGCGGCTCCTCAGCTGTACCAAAATGCTGCTTTGACCAGAGGCGGGCAAACGGGCGATGCACTTGATTTGAGCGGTCCCGATGGTGGTTATACGTTTCTAGGTTTTGGCAGCGAAGACTATCCCTTCAAGGGTTCGTTCGATACCAACGGCACCTCGATCGCTTTGGCGACGTCGCTGTTCAACAATGTTGAACTGAACTCTGGCATTCACATCCCGAACCTGATTTGGAAAGGGAAAGGCAGCGAACCGGTCATTGCCGCCAATGTTGAGGGTGGTGGCCAGGACCTTGATGTCACAATCCGGATTGCCGATCCCGTCAGCGGGAGCGTGCAGAAATCAACTGCCGGTATCACCAGCGCGCTGTTCGGTACCGTTACGGGTTCGCTTTCGCTGAATGCAACGTATTTCTTCACGGGAACGCGAAAAGGCCTTGAGGCTACCCCTGATGCTACGGGAAACGTGGGCTTGCTGGCGAATACGGTTGCAAATGGCGTGTTCACCGTCAAGTCCGTTGACTTCTCGAATCAGGTGGTTTCGGGCGGCACCGTGAAAGCGACCAACGGAAACGCCGGCTTGCTGGTTGGCGCCGTCAGCGATGGTGCCTCCTTGTGCGTCGGCTCTTTGAGCGATGTCCCAACTTTGAGCAATGTCCCAACTGCTACGGTCGAGTCCAGCAATGGCTGCGCTGGCGGTGTTGTGGGCGTTGTGGGCAAGGTTGGTTCGAGCGCTGGTGCGACCGTTGAAGTGGCAAGCGCAATCGATCTTTCCAATCTCACGGTAAAAGGCGCCGCTGCAGCCGGTGGCTTCATTGGTCAGGCAACTAAGCTCACGCTGGCTCAGGCCGAAGGTGCTAAGGTCACCTGCCCCAAGACTGTCGGAGACAAGAATAGCGGTAACGTTGGCGGTTTCATCGGCGAAGTGAGTTTCGGCACTTCGGTTGCGTTTACCGGCAATGATCAAATCGATACGGGTAATGGTGTCACGCTTGCGGGTAAAGCCGATGAGTCGAAGGGCGTCGGCTCTGCTATTGGCAAGTTGAACTTCGTTGACCCGGAAACGGCTGTTTCGTTCAATGGCGGCACGTTCAAGAGCACTTACGGCAATGGGGGAGCCGCAGCGGTATTCGGCGGCCTTGTCGGTTCGGTGAGGGGATATACCAACTCGAAGCCGCTTCATATCGAGAACGTTACAACGGAGTTTGCGCTCGAAGCTACTTTGACTTTTGCTGGTGGTCTTGTCGGTTGGCTGGGCCGCGATGTGGGCGCGACGCTTGAGGTCAAGAACGCTACAGTTAACTGCACCCAGTTCGCCCAGCCGAATAAGGGCTTCGGCGGCGTTGCGGGCTGTATTGATACCCAGGTTGGGGGCATAAGGAGCATAGCCGACATCAATGGCTTGACCGTTACAAATCCAAATACAGGGACAATCACGAAGGGCGCGGGCATCGCCGCGGAATGCTGGCGGTCCGCGATCCGTTTGGGCGGCGTGACTGACTTTTCGGGCATGAACATCGCCGAAAACGATACCGTTGCTCAGATCGCGCTTGTGCGCGCTGATGCGCCGACGCTGGTGTTTGCGCGTGGAACAGGAAGCGACACGAATACCAGCACTGACGACTGCTGGGTCTATAAGCGTTGCGCGGCAAAGAAAGTCGACGACTTGGGCGGTGCTAAGGGTGCCGGCTGGGGCTATGGGCAAGTAATCAGGCTTGATGGGGATACGCTGAAAAAAGACCTCATCAAAATCAATATGGATGAGCACAAGCTTGAGGGGTCTTCGACGGACTGGAGTTGGCAGGTTGGCTATGATACGAGTAAAAAATGGTCCGACAACAATCGAACGCTCAATATCAAAAGCACGCAGGACTTCGTGTGTCTTGCGCTTTCGGTTCAGTTCGCCAACCTTTGGAATGGGATATATGGCTTAAATCCGGATCAGAAGGCTCAGCTCCTGGGCTCCGATGTAACTATCAACCTTAATGCCGACGTTAATCTGTCGGGCACGGGTGTGGTGGGCCTTGGATTCGACAGCGCTAACAATCTTCAGACATTCAAGGGTACCTTTAATGGCAACAATCACAAGATTACCCTTGCTATCGGTGAGCCGTACGGCATGCGCGGCAACGATGTAGTCGATTCCAATGACCCCGGCAATGGCAAGCTTTATCGTCATACCCGTTTGGGCCTCTTCGCTGCTATTGGCGGTGGCGCGACGGTGAATAACCTTACTGTCGATGGTTTCATTAAGTTCGACAACGGCTTAGGCGTCGACGCGGGCTCGCTTGCGGCAACCATCACGGGCAATGCAACGCTCAACGGCGTTACGTGCGGCTCGGCAATCACCTGCGACGATACGTTCGGCAACGATGTCAACATCGGCGGCGTTGCGGGTAGCGTGTCGGGCGGCGGAACCGTTACTTTCGATAGCAGCAACATGAGTGGTAGCATAAAGGCGCAATCGACCATCAACACGGGCGCTACCCTCAACGGCAACACGCGCATTGGCGGTGCTATCGGCTATGTGGCGGATGTTGCCGCTATTGTCAACGTAGTGAGTCTCGAGGTCGGTGGCGCGACCGCGAACGACAACACGATTACCGCGAGCAACAGTGCGAGCGGTAAGATTGCCCAGGTCGGCGGCTTTATCGGCTGCATCGCGCAGGGTGCCGCGAAAAATACAACCAAGGTTAACATCACGGGTCTTTCGTTCAACTCGTTCAACATGACCGTTGGCAAGAACGGCGACGCGAAGAACGGTGCCGGTGGTCTTCTGGGCTATAGCTGGGGCAATGCCGTTGTAACCATTGGGGATAGCAGCAAAAACACCAGCGACAGTACGTATGCTCTCAAGACGAACAACGCTTCCATAATCGCAAACAATTCAGGTGAACTCGGCGGCCTTGTATACGCAGCCAGCGGTCACTGGATTATCAACGACTACGCCATCAATCTTTCGGGCACAACCATTAACGCCGATAAGGCAAATGTGCTTGGCTTGCTCATCGGCCGAGGTAGCAGGGTGGAGAATTCCGCAACATATGGAGCGGAAACTTATAGTGGCTTGTATCTGGAGAACAGGGCAAGTTGGGATACTGCGTACAAGGTCCATGACGACGCTACAGGCAATGGCGTGGCAATCAATAACACGGCAATAAATAGCAAGAACAGCGCGACTTCGTTTGATGAATGGGTCGGCAACAGCACAAGGCCTGCTTATGGTAATAAAGCTGGCAGCAAACTTATGGACGGCGAATGGAACACGGTTGTTTCGCTGCATACCCAAGATGAGAAGTTGCACATGAGTGATAGCTCGGGAAGCGACAACAGCTATCACAACCGTTCTGATTTCGGCAAGATCCACAACACGAATGCTTGGACGAGGTATTACTACAACCTGGATAGAGCATATAAGAAAGTTGGCAACGATCCCAAGAATAGTAGCAAGACGAGTTTTATGGACTCGCCGGAGTACTTGCTGCTTTGGTGCGCATATTTGTATGCGCCCAGTGGTATTCGGAGTTATATCATTCCGGGAGACCAGCAGATTTTCCTAGGAAACAATATTGGCACGAACGATGGCGCACGCGCGTCTATCGACATGGATGGATATAGCTTCTACCCCAGTAATCCCGCTAGTGGCTCCAAGGTAACGGTGAAAAATGCCGACATCAAGTTCCATTATTCCGAAATCAAAGCTAAGCAAGATGGCAACAAGAAGAATAGCGAAGCGACGCAGCACGAGAACATGCATTGTGGGCTCATTCGAACCCATGCGGGCGACCTTACGGTAAGCAACGTCACGCTTGGCGGTACCGTGGGCTCCGTTGTGAACGATGCGGGAAGCTCGTCCGGCGCACTTGTGTGTCGTTATATTTACGGGTCCTCGGGAGCGGTTAAACAAATCTCCATGGATGGGCTTACGCTCGATGGCTTGACCGTCGATGGCGCGGCCGGTAAAACCTACGCACCTTTGCTCATCAACGAGATGCAGACGTATGTGAATTTGAGCGCGAATAATATTTCGACTACGGGGTACGCAAACGGTACCAAGGCGGCGACGTCGCTGTTCGGCAAGCTTGGTGTGGGCAGTACGGCCGATCAGGTAACGGCGACATTTAGCGCAATCAGCCTTCCCAGCGCAAAGGACAACTCGATATTCACCCGTGCAAGCCTACTCGAGAGCTTCGGGTATGGCGAAGGCAAGACGGGCTCTGCGGTGTATACGTTTGTTAAAGCTGACCAGGATAACAGCAAGGTCACGTTTGGTAGCGAGATTGACTCGAAGGGCGAGTACCCCGGCAAGCAGCTCTGGTACTACGACGAGGATACCTATGAGACCGAAGCTGGTCTTGTATCTGATGGCACAATAACGGCAAATGCGGATACCCCGCAATTTGGCGGCTATCTCCCGTATGTGAAAACGGGCAGGGTGGACAATAACAACGTTAAATACCACGAAATCCAGGTTAACCAGCGCGTGCCTAAACTCACAACAGGCTGCGGCACCTACGGTGATCCCTATGCCATAACCAAGGCTTCCGAGCTCGTTGCGGTAGCCAATTACGTCAATTTGAACAAAGCGGTTGATGGCTGGGAAGTTACGATTGACGCCAAGCCGACGGAGACGGAGCTTTGTCAGCGTCGAAATGGTGGAAGTACCGCCGACAGCGAGATTACGTACGTTTACAAGCAGGCAAATGGTTCGGATAAAAAGTGGGAGAAGAAGACCGGGGAAGGAGCCACTGACCCTAATACCACACTTGCCGACGCCACGATGCATACCTATCTGCAAAGTGCTTACTACAGCATCGAACCGGTTGACGACAAGGGAGTGAAAATCGACACGCTTAAGCTCGATGCGGCGTCGTTCCAGGGCCTGGGCAATCTTGGCAATCCGTTCAGAGGCGTTATCGTTGGCGATTTGGCCAATGAGGGCCAGCAAGCGACGATCGCCATCAACAACAGCACCAGTGTTTCGAAGGGCTTGATTCCCTATAGCTACGGAAGCGTGGTCAAGAACCTGAAGGTGGTCTATCAATCGAACGTTTCGGGGATTTCGTACACGGGGAAAGATAGCAATGGCGTCCCTGGCTCGTTCTTTGGCGGCGTGATCGGTTGCATCTTGGGCGGCGACAACATCATCGATGGGGTGAGCGTGTCATCCCAAAGCGGTTCTGCTGCGACGATCGCTTCCGCCAATACCTATCCCTTGATTGCTGCGGCGGCAGGTGATACGACCAATGCGCATCTGGTTCCTATCGGTGGATATGTGGGCGCCGTTACGGGCGGTGGCGTAGTCTTCCGCAATACTTCGAATGTAAGTGGCGCCCTCGAAACTTGGCATGTTGCCGGTACCTCGCGTTATGACAACCCCTACGTTGGCCGTGTGATCGACGGCTATGCGTTCAGCGAACTCGGCGGCAATAAGAGCCTTGACAACACCGACCGCAACTACAAGATCAACAACCTGAATACCGATGATACGCAGTGCGTGGAAACGGGCGACACGCAAGGCCGCTATCGGGGGGTTGACAGCAATGATATGGCTATAACCACCACCGTCAAAGACTCGCAGGGCCTACTCGTGCTTTCTGCCATCATCAGCAGTGGTGCGGCTGGCGGTTCGGCGAATTCGAAGACTGCGGATGATGCATACGGGACCTACGCTGGTTCGCGTGCCTATTTGGGCGGCAATACGTCGATGAAAAATCCTAGCTATCAGTTCGGTAATCAGAATTACGGCAAGGTGCGTAATGCGAGTTACTCTGCTGTCGGCAAGCCAACTCAGGCGGGAAACGATTTTACAAAAGCGACCAAGGACGACAGGCTAAGCCCGGGCAGTCAGAACACTGGCGCACTCGAGCAGACCGATGGCAGCCAGGTGAACTCCCCCTACCTGGTGGCGAAGTACGCCACGTGGCAGACGGGCAACATTTGCGCCGCGCAAGCGTCGGGCATGGATTTGCAATTCGTGAACACGAACGACGTGAACACGAACGATGATATTGACTACGACATGACGCCTTCCGGCACGGGTTACACGGGGCTTTCGGGTCGCTACTACTCGAATGCGTGCGCATCCACTAAGGGCGCCGATCGCGACCGCATCGTGCCGCTCGTGGCGACCATCAACGGCAATGGTGCGACTATTAAAGTGGGAGACGAGAACGGTACTGCTTATGACATCAAGGAATACACCGACGACGATTACAAGCTCACCGGTGTGGGCGCTTTGTTCAGCACGGTGACGTATACTTCGACAAACGTGGGGGGCAGTGTCGCGAATAACAATGATTACACCGTTCGAAATCTTAACTTCAAAAACTGCAACATCTCGCTCACGTATACCGATGCGTCCGGCAAGGCGAGTGTTTTGGGCGATGCGGAAATCGGCGTGGGCCTTCTTGCGGGCACCACGGCAAATAACAACTCGCTTGCCAACTACGGCAAGTATGGCGATGTGACCATGGCAAATTGTAAAGTGAGCGGCCCTAACAGCGTCGGCGGCCTGTTGGGCTCGTCGGGCTACGGAAGCCGCAGCACTGACAAGAACGACAAAACCTGGATAGTGAATAAGACCGGGGGGCAGCCGTCTCCAGTCAAGCTCTCCGATTGCTCCTATAGCAACATGGAAATCTCGGGCGTTCAAAACGTCGGCGGCTTCGTCGGCAAGCTGAACAATGGTTCCCAAGGTGGCATTTGGACAACGGAGAACATGAACATTGCCAATGATTCTACGATTACGGCAAGTTCGGACAATCCGATGATCGGCGGTGTAGTCGGCGTTAGCAAAGGCGCCGTTTTCGTGAATGCCGACACAACGAGTAAGGAATCAACCAATGGCGGGAAAGCGACTATCTATGGGTTGATGCTAACCGTTCCGAAAAACGCTAGCACATCGAGTGGTGTTGGCGGTCTTGTTGGTAGGGCCGAGAACAGCATATTTGCTTACAACTTGACGGTAACGGGCGATGAGGAAAAGAAGAAGGTATTCGGCCAAACGGAAACGGGTACGGCAAAGTTTAAAAATGTCGGCGGTATCGCAGGCTATATAACGAGCAACAGCGAATTCAAGTTCGATACGTGCGAGGTTAGCAATATCGATCTTGAGTCTCGTGAGGTCTCTGGCGGCATATCCGGCAATATCTCTGGCAACGCATCTGGGTCGCCGGTAATCACCTGCAATAACGTGGTGGTGAGCGGTATGATCTTTGGCAGCTCGTATGCAGGTGGCATCAATGGTTCTCTTGGGGGCACGCCAGCATTCAGCATTACGAACACGGTGATTAAAAACAACGTGTTCAAGAACCCAAGTAACACCTGGGAGTCCTCGCAGGGTAACAACAACGACAAGAGCCGCTCGGGTGGTCTTAGCGGCGATGGCAGGGGCGTGTTCAAGCTTTCGAACGTCCTGTTCGACAGCAACGATTTCCAGGGCAAAAACGGCCAGGGTATCTTCTTTGGCGACACGAAAACCGATGTGCGGGTTTATGCCGCGGGTATCGATATCAAGCCGGGGGGAGACAAAACGACCGGTGATTTGCCGCCTCTGATGTTCGACACTACCAATGACCAGAGAAACGTGAAACAGGTGAACACCGTTTCGTATGTGGCTTTCGGCGACTATGAAGATAAGCTTGCTGCTCCTGGCAATTCCAAGACGCTTTATAGCGACGATGACGCTGCTGGTAACACGACGACGGCTTCGCCCTATGTGACCACGAGTCCGGTGAGCGACAATATCGCCGTGCGCGTGTCTGATAAAGACACCACCGACCGCTATCTCTTTGGCGATGGTGCGAACGTTGACTTAGCATGGACCATTAAGGAAGATGTGCGCAAGGCAGATGAGGGTCAAAAAATAGCTGGCCGTTACACCTACACCAATATCGGCGGTCGTGCTGACTCGGGCGCTTACCAAAACACCAGCGGTTACAACGCTACCTCTGCGCAATCGTACAACTCGGAGAACTCGGACTCTTCGAAGCAGGTCGCAAAAGACTCCGACTTCAAGGTTCTTGAGATCCCTGGTCAGGACACCACAACCGTAACCAATTATCTTAACCTGGTAACCAACGGCGGCTTTTCCGATGCGGTTCGCTTGAACGGCGGTTCCGGAAAACAATACGTCACGGCCAAAGCCGAGAAGTTCGAGCTCAAACAGATGGGCGGCACCAAGGCCTTCGTGAAAAGCAGCGACCCCGCGTCGCTTTCGGTTGTGGGCAACGGCACGAATAGCATGCAGTTCCGCGCATCCTCCAACTGGGACAACGATAAAGGCCAGTTCACGCTGCTCTCCGTGACCTTCAACGATGGTGCCGGCCATACCTATAAGGTTCAGGTCCCCATTGTGGTCAAGCGCTTGTTCGAGGTTAACTTTGCGGCAACGTACACCTACGGCACCAACTTCAAGGCCGACGATTACTCGTACAAGAACGATCACGTGCTCACCGGCGTCGGGGATGCCATGACGGGGTATCTGACCTGGACCTACAACAAGGCTCGTGCCACTGAAACGGAGTACGGTTGGAACACGTATCTGCAAGGCGGCGGCTCTATGAGGGCGCCGGAGAAGACCCTATTGTTCGGTGGCGACGGCGAAAAGGGAACCTTGCCTGCAGGTACGCAGCTTACGTTGGTGGATACCGCGAACAACAACAAGGAATACCATTACACCGTGGGTACTAATGGAGCCGCTTCGGTTGCTTTGACCGATTTTGCGGATTCCGACGGTTCCGATGCCAAACACTACGAAGAGCAGTGGCTCAGCGAGCTGATGGGGGTCAAGGCTTCCGGCCCCACCGCCTCGGGTGCTTGGGTTAAAACCAACGCCGATGACCCCAACGCTGGCGCACGCATCAAGACCGCCACTGGCTACGATTACTTCCGTCCTTGGGCATCCGGAGACGCGGGCGATCGGTACGACCTTGCCCTTGAAGGCGGCTCCGAGCCCCATCCGTCCGAGAGCTTCTTCCTGGTGGTTCGCTCGACGGCAACTGTGAACGGCTATACCGGAACCTCGCTTTCGAGCGGCGTGAACACGCGCATCAACTACGTGAAGCGCTCGAACGAGAGCGAGACGGATAGCCACAACAACACCGCCTCAACGTACAGCGTTGCCTCGGGATACGGCCAAACGCTTGTTGATAATCGCAACCTCGCAGACAGTTCGGATGGCACTAAAATGATGAGCGTCGATACGGCCAATGACTTCACGATGGACGTGACCGATACCGTGGACTGCGGCGATAACGAATACATCAGCTCGGACACGCTGTACTATCAGCTAAACTCTTCCCTTGCAAGTTATAGCGGTTCTGGCTTTACGGGCGCGAGCGGCTATCCTAGCGGCACTTCCGGCACGTATTCCTTTTACGTGAAGGTGGGAGATACCTATTACAAGCCCAGTAAATCGACCGATTCCGCGGGCAACGTGAAGTGGTCTTGGGAGACGGCTGGCGAAGGGGAGGCTGCGGTAAGCGGAAAGTCGTGGAGCGCCGATGGCGGCGACATGCAGCTTGTCCTTTCCGATAGCGAAGGAACGCCTATCGACCTGAGTGGCATCCGCAAAATCGCGACGTCGTTCTCCATTCAAATGAAGGCGGACTTGCGGATGTCGGGTCCTGCTTGCCAAAATGCGATCGCCGCATCGGAAAACGCTTCGGCTTACACGAAGCCTACGTATCGCTCGTTCCTTTCCCCGCATGCGGATACGTTGAGCACAAGTACTATGGCCGCCGACAACGAAGGCAAGATGCGCTACTACCGTATGGGAGGCGGCGCTTCCACCATTGCCCTTACGGCAACCAAGAAAACGCAGTTGGGCATCAACGTTGACGATTTGGGTACGGCTGACGGCACGATTGCGCTGGCGGCAACTTACGACCTGTCCAAGCTAAGCGGCGCCGACGAGAAGCTGGGCAAGGCGACGAACGCAACCTTCACGCTCACCCTGCAGAAGCGCGGGGAAGGTGGTAGCTACGAAGATGTTTCAGGCATTGGGGATTACCTTTCCGTGCAACAATGCACGCAGCTGGGCATGGACAAGGTGAGCGTCGGTGCCGATAGCATCGTGTTCGCGGATGCCGCTTCCAACGGCATTCTTGCCACCCGAGACGGCAACAGCCCCATCCTCAGGCTCGGCTTTGTGGTGAAGGTGAACACCAACGTTGAGTCGACGCAGCATTTCTATGCCAACTACCGCTTGGTTATGACGGCGCATCTGTCCGGCGAAGGTGTGAACGACACGCCTGTGAACGCTTCCGGGTCGATTGCCGGGTACGCCAACTCGGATTATGTGACCTACACCTTAACCAAGGTGCACATGGAGGGCATCAACCACAGCTAGGCGCAGTGCTCCTCATTCGCTTTTCGGGGCGCTGGCATCTTTGGCCTTTCTGCGGTTCGGTCGGTCGAAGATGTGAGACCCCTGACATTTGACATACAATGGCAAGTTGCTTGGGCTTTGGCTCTCGGTGGTTTTTGCAGGGCGAACGGAGGTGACCCACGTGGAGGAAGCGCATGATTCCAAGCAGTTGCGCAAGCGCTTCAAGCGCATGTTGGCAACGCTTATCGTTGCCGCGCTCGCTGCTGTGATGGTCACTTACGCTTGGTACATTTACAACGCAAATCGCCACATCACCGACGTGAAGATGGCCGCCGGAACGGGCGTGACCTTCCTTATCTCCGATTCCTACGACGGCGACTACAAGTCCAGCGCCGGCCTTTCCTTTCAGGGGCTTTTGAACCCCGTTTCAACGGACAACATATTGAACGGCTTCCAGAAAGTGGTGGGCTTTACGGGCGGGGACACGCAGGATTCGCTGCTTGCCACCTTCTTCGGGCCCGCCCAGCATTCCGACTACTACAAAACCTCGCTCTACTTGGCCACCAGCTCGCTTTCCACCGACGTGTACTTGTCGGACATCCGCTTCGACGATATCGACCCGGAAAACCCCGTTTCCACCGCCTTGCGCGTGGGCCTGGTGGTGCATCAACCTGGCGAAAACCAGCCTGTGGCCGGGCAATACGTGTTCGAGCTCACGCAGGCGCACAACCCTCAGGCGCGTTACAACACCAAGCAGGGCAAAGCGGGCGACGTTCTGGACAGCACCAAGACCGATGGCTCCACGGTTGCGTTCACGCCGCTCAACTCCACCGACTATTGCGAATATGACGAGGAAGAGGGTGTGGTCACCAAGCCCGGTACCAAACTGGCAACGCTTCCCAGCGCCGTCGATGGCGCGAACCACAGCACGCCGGTGCAGGTGGACGTCTATGTGTGGCTGGAAGGCTGCGACGAGGACTGCACCAACAACCTGTGCGGCACCAGTTTGGCATCGCTTGCGCTGCATTTCGCGGGAAGTCGGGAGTAGGGGGTGCGCATGGGTTCTCAGGAAAGCAACGGGCAGGCCAGCTTGCGCAATGCGTTTTTCGCGCGCAAGCGCATGGTTGCGGCCGCCGCTTGGCTGGCGGTGCTTGCGCTGGTGCTCAGCGTTGCCACCTTCGCGTGGTTCTCCGGCTCGCGTTTCACCAACGTGACGCCCACGGCGCATACGGTCAGCGAAAACGGCTACGACCTGCTTATCTCCGCCAGCGAGCAGGGTCCTTTCGCCGAGCAATGCCAACTGGGTTCCGCGGACAAAACCTTGTATCCGGTTTCCACGGCCGATCTTTCCGATTTCTGGCGCGCCACGTTCCAGAATGCCGCCGGAATCACCACCGACTATGCGAACTGCACGTCCGAGCTGGGCGAATATGCCCTTACGGGCACGTTCTACCTGAAGGGGTCCAGCTTGCCGCTTGCGGTGTACCTGTATCCCAGCCAAATGAGCGTTTCGGCCGATTCCCAGCTTTTGGCGGCGGCGCGCGTGGGCTTCATCATCCAAAGCCCCACGGCTACGCAAAGCTACATTTTCCAGTGCGACGACCTGGGCGCCACGTCCGGGGCGGCGCAGCAGCGCACCACCGCGCAAAGCGATGTGGTCGTCAGCGGGCAGGGCTCGTGGAGTTACGTCCCTGATCCGGCGCAGTCCATTTCCGCGTACAGCATGGACGGTTCGGGCAATACGCCCACGGCACGCTCCGGTGCCGCGCCCCTGTTCACGCTGGGTGCCGACGAGGTGGCCAGCGTGCGCTACTTCGTGTACATGGAAGGCTGCGATGCCAACTGCATCGGCGAGGCGCAGTCCAAGAGCATTTCCCTGCAGTTCGCGTTCGCGGGTGCCAAGGCTTAAGGGAGGGGAGGCGCCATGAGCATGGATACCAGAGCAACCAAATACCGGTTCACCCAGGTCGGCGCCGTGTTCGCGCTGCTGGTGCTGGTTGCCGTGCTGGCCGCGGCAACCTATGCGTGGTTCACTAACAACGCGGCGGTGAACACCGATTCGGTCTCGGTTCGCAGCGACGACAGCAGGCTGGTGGTGGAGCTGGGCGACGCGTCCGCCGGCAGCTGGAGCAGCGATGGCGACGTTGCGTTCTCGTCCAACGGCCCCAGCCCGCTTACGCTGTACCCGGTTTCCACGTTCGATTTGGAAGGTTTCGCGGAATGCACGCGCACCGACGAGCAGGGGCGCGCCGTGGGTTTCAAGCAAGCCGAGGACGGTCAGCATTTCTACCACGGCTGGGTGGACATGCGTGCCAGCATCGCCGGATCGGGCGCCTCGAAGGCCACGGGAACGGTGATGCTGTACCTGGGCGACACCTTGGCGCCGGAAGGCGCCGACCCCGAGCTTTTGAAGGCCACGCGCGTGGGCCTGAAGCTTTCCCGCGATGGGCAGGTGTTGCAGAGCCGCTGCTTCACGTTGGACGATTCGGCCGGCTCGCATCGCTCGGGGCATCCCGCAACCGCGCCTTCGCTTCCGGGGTATTCCGACGGCATGCTGCTTGGCTGGCAAAACGGCGCGCTGGCCTGCGCGAACGATAACGCCCAGGACTGCACCGCCTATCTTATGGGCGCCGACGAGTCCGCCACGCGCCCGCAAAACGCGCTGCTGGCCATGGACCTGGGGCAAACCTATCGGCTTGACGTGTACTACTACATCGAGGGCACCGATCAGGATAGCGCCGACTACTTGTACAACGACACGGGCATCCTGCACGTGAACCTGTTCGCCGTGCTTGATGGGCAGGAGGTGTAAATGGGTGAAGAAGGGAAGCAGGACCTGCGTCGCCGCTTGACCGCTACGGTGGTGCTGGTGCTGTTCGCGCTGGTGGCCATCGCCATGGCGTCGTTCGCATGGTTCTCCATCGCCGACCAGGCGAAGGCCCGCCAGCTTGCGCTCACCGCCAACGCCGGCAACTCCCTGCGCTTCGACTTGGACGCGCACGACGGCTTCGACCAGTACGTCAGCACGCTCGGCTTCGACCAAATCGCCGCGCGCATCTCCTCGGAGCAGGGCGTGGACATCGACTCCTCGAAGCTGCAGCCGGTAACCACCTCCGACGGGCAGAGCTTTACCTACGAGGATGGATCGCAGGCCCAGGCGCAAACGGGTGCGTATCTGGAGTTCACCTTGCATTTCATCAGCCACGAGGACGTGGTCGTGCGCCTTACCGGCGAGGCGGGCCGCAGCGGGGAAGCGGGAACGGCGTTCTCCTCGAGCGTGGACGGCTTGCCGCAGGCCATGCGCATGAGCTTCACATGCGATGGGCGCACGTGGATTTACGATCCGAACCTGGGGTCGAGCGCCTCGAACTCGGGAGGGGTGACAACCTTCGGCATCCCCGCGGGGGCATCGAGCGAGGTGGCGGACATGTTTAGCCTGGTCGCGGAAACGGACCAACCCACCATCGTCCGGATTTGGTTGGAGGGAACGGACCCAAATTGCACTAATATGATTAAGGGTGCCGATTACGCGGTCACCATGCGTTTCGAGGGCATCGAGCAACTAGATGAACAAGGTTAGCGGTAGCCGGTAAGCGCTACACGCCGAAGTATAGGAAAGGTCGAAATGAGTACGGTTAAAAAAGCTGCATCCATCGTGATCAGCGTTGTCATGTGGATCATCATCCTGGTTGCAGCGCTGTTCGCATTCACCACGCTCGCCACCAAAGACGACGGCAGCGTTTCGAGCCTTGCCGGGTTCACCCCGCTGACGGTTCAGTCCGAGTCCATGGCGCCCACGTTCGATCAGGACGACTTGATCATCATCAAGCAGTGCGACCCCTCCACGTTGGAGGTGGGCGATATCGTCACGTTCCATGCCATCATCGACAACCAGTACGCGCTCAACACCCACCGCATCATCTCCATCAACGAGGTGAACGGCCTTAACAGCTACACCACCAAGGGCGACAACAACGAGCTTGCCGACCAGCACGTCATCGCCGATGGCGACATCGTGGGCAAGTACGTGGGCAAGATCCCGTATATGGGCAAGGTCATCGGCTTCCTGTCCAGCACCTGGGGCTTCCTTGTGGTGATCGTGCTGCCTATGCTGCTGTTCTTCATCTACCAGGTCTACCATCTGGTGATCGTGGGCATGAACCTCAAGCGCGCCGTGGCCGAGGAAGATCGCCTGAAGCAGGCGGAGGCCATCGTCGATAGCGAGGATTCCCAGGCTGCCGCAGCCGATCGCGCCAAGGCCGAGGCTGCGCGCGCCGAGGCGGAGGCGGCGCTTGAGGAAGCCAAGCGCTTGAAGGCCGAAGCGGAGGCCAAGCTGGCATCCGCAAAATCGGCCGACGGCGGCGATTCCGGCGCCGATTCCGGTTCCGAATCGAAGTAAATATACAGTTGTTTGTGCGCACCGGACGTCGTTGCCGGTGTGCACGTTCGCGTGATAAGAAGGAGTTTGGCCCGTGAGTGAGTTTCTGAGCTTTGCCTGGGAACTGCTGTCGAAAGTGGTGTACAACATCGTTGCGGTGTTCGCCGCCTTGCTGAATCTGCTCGTCTTCGGATGGGTCGACTACTTCAACATCTTCCTTTCGTACTTCAACACATTCAACCCGGTGGGAAAGATCGGCGCGGTCATCCTGTTCGCGCTGCTTGTGGCCATCCCCGTGCTCATCGTCATCATCCTGGTGCGCAGATGGAAGGTGCACTGGGAGCTTTTGCACGACAAATCCGACAACAAAACGCTGTATCGCGAGATTGGGCGCCTGAACAAGCAGATCCTTGACCTTATGGAGGAGAAGAACAAGCTCCTTGCCATCAAGGTGAACGCCATGGGCGGCACGCAGCGCATTCCCTACATGGGCGCTTCCGCCCTTACCGACGACGTCATCCCCACCGTTGGGAACGTTCTTGGCAAGGGAGCGTCTGCGGGCGGGGAAGGCGAAGCAGTTCCCGGCATCGTCGCGGGTTCCGCCTCGCTTTCGCTTGACGGCGATTCGGTTTCCGACGCCGCTGCGGCAATGGCCAAGGCCACGGTGGAGGCCAGGACGCTTGCCGAGGAGAAGGAGATCTCCCTGGCCAACCGCTTCCCCAAGCTGTCGCTCGTCGACCTGAAGTACCGCGATTGGCAGCCGCCTGTGTACGACGACGCCATCACCCTGGAGCATTTCGTGGAGGGCTACCGCGAGTTCGCCTGCAGCGAGTTGGGCCTGTACTACTCGCCTGAGATCGTGCGCCGCTACGTTGCCGGCATGGCCGCCAGCAAGCTGCTCATCTTGGAGGGCATCTCCGGTACCGGCAAAACGTCGCTGCCATATTCGTTCAGCCGCTACGTTGACAACCCCGCCACCATCGTTTCGGTGCAGCCATCGTTCCGCGACCGCACCGAGGTGCTCGGCTACTTCAACGAGTTCTCCAAGCGCTTCAACGAAACCGAGTTTTTGCGCGCCCTGTACGAAGCGGGCTTGCGTGAGGACCCCAGCTTCATCGTGCTCGATGAGATGAACCTGGCGCGCGTGGAGTACTACTTCGCCGAGATTTTGTCGGTTCTGGAAATGCCCAGTCATGACGAATGGGTGCTCGAGCTGGTACCCACCGCGTGGGACGGCGACCCGAGGGCGCTTCACGACGGCAAGATCACCGTCCCGGACAGCCTGTGGTTCGTGGGCACCGCCAACAACGACGACTCCACGTTCACCATCACCGACAAGGTGTACGACCGCGCCATCCCCATCGAGCTCAACGAGCGCGCCGACGCGTTCGAGTGCCCGCGCCACGAGCGCGTGCACGTCACCAGCCAGCATCTGCAATACCTGTTCCAGAAGGCCAAGGTGGAGCACGTCATCTCCGAGGACGTGCTGGAGAAGATGCACAAGCTCGACCAGTACCTGCAGACGCGCTTCCGCCTGGCGTTCGGCAACCGCATCATCAAGCAGATGTACGACTTCATCCCGGTGTACGTGGCGTGCGGCGGCACCGAGCTGGGCGGCATGGACTACATCATCGCGCGCAAGGTGCTAAAGAAGTTCGAGTCCATGAACGTCAGCTTCGTGCGCGACGAGATGACCGGCCTTATCGAGTACATCGAGAAGACCTTCGGCGAGGGCGGCCTGCCCGACAGCGTTTCGTACTTGCTGCGAATCCAGAACATGTACTAGGAACCGGCTCGGGCGCCTGTAAGGGCGCTCGAGCATGTTTGCTTGCGGGAGATGTAGATGTCAGACACCATTCAAGACCTGTACGGCAGCTTCGCCGAGCAGATGGGGCCCATCCAGGAAGACGATCGGTATTTCCGCTATCTCTTCGAGCTGGCGCAGGCCTCCGAAACCACCATCGATCAACAGCGCGAAGAGCTGGTCAAGGTGGTCGACGAGGGGTGGATCTCGGTGATCGAGGATTCGCTCGATGCCATCAACAACGTGATCGAGAAGCCGCGGCGCTTCATCACCACCGAGCAAGAGGTGGTGCCGGTTTCGCTGGCAAAGAAGATCTCGGCCGACAGCGTGCGGCATCTTAGCCAGAACACGCAGTTCTTGGCTCCTTCCGACGACGGCGGCGTGCACCCAACCAAGATCTTGAACGTGAGCATGGCCGAAACCTACGACCTGTATGAGAACCGTTTCGTGTATCACCTGATCCAGCGCCTGCTCACGTTCGTGGATAAGCGTACGGACGTGATCTTCTGGTCCACGGGCAACGAGGTGCGCAACCGCTTCACCATGCACAGCAAGATCTGCGACGCGTACGAGGAAATCGAGTACAACGTCGAGATGACGGTAAAGGATCGTCAGAACTTCGCCGAGAACGACGCTGACAACATGGATACCTTCATGCGCATCGACCGCGTGCGTCGCTTGGTCATGGCGCTGCGTGGCAGCTCGTTTTGCCAGCTCATGAAGGGGTGTTCGGCGGTGCGCAGCCCCATTCAGCGCACGAACCTGATCATGAAGGACCCGAATTACCGTAAGTGCTTCCAGCTGTGGCAGTTCATGGAGCGCTACGACAAGGTGGGCTACAGCATCCAGGTGAAGGACTCCGCGCTGGCGTTCGACGACGAGTACCTGACGCAGATGTACACCAACCTCATCAACAACTATGCGGTGTTCAAAAGCCTTGTCTCCGACGACCGCAACCTCACCGAGCTTGCCAGCGAGCAGCGCGAGCCGGTGGTGCCGAAGTTCGTCAAGGAGATCAAGGAAGAGCTGGTTGACAGCTGCGACATCCCTGATGTGGAAGTGCGCAAGGTCTTCGTCGAGGAAGTCACCCAGGCGCAACTTGATGCCGAGGCGGCGCTGGAAGAGCAGCGGGGCAAGAACGAGGAGTTGCTGGGCCAGCTGAAGTCGCTTACGGTCGAGGCTCATGCGCTTCGTGATGAGCGAGATGACCTTGCCGGCGAGGTGGACCAGCTCAAGCAGCGGGAAACCGCGTTGATGCAGCGCGCACAGCTTGCCGAGTCGGAGTCGGACGAGCTGCGCGATTCGCTGGAAGACGCCGAGGCGGGCAAGCGCGCCGCCGAGCGGGACGCCGCCCAGGCGCGCTCGGACGCGCAGGCGCAGCTCGAGCGCATGCGCGAGGAGACTGCGGCGGAGGTTCGCGACGCCTTCGATGATGCAGCCGCCAAGGTGGCCGCCGCGAAGGCGGAGGCTGCTGTGGAGGTTGAGGCTGCGAGGGCCGAGGCTGCTGCGAAGGTTGAGGCTGCGAGGGCCGAGGCCGGTTCCGCGGTTGCCGCGGCGCAAGCGGAGGCCGATGAGGCGGTGGAGGCCGCGAAGGCGCAGGGTAAGGCCGCGCTTGCCAAGGCTGCCGCCCAAGCCGCAGCCGATAGGGAGCAGGCGGCTTCCGAGTTTGCAGCCGCCAAGGCCGAGGCGCAGGAGGCCGAGACGCGCCTTGCCGATGCCGTAAAAGCCCATGAAGATGCCGCTTCGCAGGTCGAGCAGCGCCATGCCCAGGAGCTGTCGCGAGCGAAGCAGGACTTCGAGCAGCGCTTAGCCCAGCTGAACGCCCGCTTGGAGCAATCAGAACGCGCAAGGGCCCGTGCGGAAAAGCGAGCCGAGGGCAACAAGCTTTCGAACTACCTGCGTGCCCGCCTGCGAGGCGACGACGCCCCCGCCGTGCCCGGCGATGCTCCCGACGCCGACGGATCCGCTTCCGGTGGCGCTCAGGCCGCCGGTCGCGCTTCTTCTGATGAGATGGACGCATCGTTTGGGGATGGCCGCAAGTAATGAAATACGTTCTTCGTGCTGTCAATGTGCTGGCGGCTGTGATTATCGCCTTTGCGTTGTTGGTACTGCTGCGCACGGTGTTCACGCCGGCGGGCGAGGTGCCCACGCTCGGCGGCTACAGCTTCATGCGCACGCTCACCGGTTCTATGGAGCCGGCCATCCCCGTGCATTCGTTCCTGATCACCGACGATGTCGATCCCGAAAGCCTGCAGGTGGGCGACATCATCACGTTCCGCTCGACGGAGCCGAACCTGGAAGGCGCGCTCAACACGCATCGCATCACCAGCGTGTACGAGGAGAACGGCCAGCTCATGTTCCGCACCAAAGGCGACGCCAACGCCGTGGAGGATTCCGAGCCGGTTGCCGCGGTGAACGTGGTGGGCAAGGTGGTGTTCGTGTCTGCGGCGCTTGGGATTGTGGTCTCGTTGTTCGCGAATCCGTTGGTGTTCCTTTTGCTGATCGTGGTGCCTTTGGTGCTGCTGCTCGGCTTCGAGTTCGCCAAGCTGGTGAAGTCCACCAAGGAGGTGGCGCGCGCCGAGGACGAGGCGGCCCTTCGCGCCGCCGTGGAAGAGATTCGCCGCAAACGCGCCGCCGAGAAAGCGGAAGCCACAAAGGCCGCTGCCGCGCCGGCTGCCGAGAAGCCTGAGGATTCCCCTACGGGCGAATAGCTCAGGTCCTTCGCCGTTTGAACCGTTACGTCCGCGCCGCCCAAGCCCGTGCGTTCCGGCGGCAGGTCGGCCGGAGTGCGAACGGCGCGGACCTTGACGCACCGCATCGATCCGTAACCGAAATGCCTACTATGTCTAGAGATAACCGTGATATGATGAGCAAGACATATCGGCGCTCACAGACGAGAGAGCGAGGCATCATGCTGGACAAGGATCAATTGAACGACATCGTTGCAGGCATCGCGAAAAACTACAGCGAGCGCGAGGAGATCTTCTTCACCGACCCGAACAAGCATTTCCCGAACAAGCTTGCCATCGTGAACATCGTGAAGGACCTGCGCCGCGTCATGTTCCCGCGTTACTTCGGCGACGAAACGCCCACGGGCATCAACCCCGAGTACTTCATCGGCGAAACGCTCATCCGCATTGAGGATTCGCTGCGTCGCGAGCTGCGCGAGGCGCTGCTGTTCCGCGGGGGTCTGGCAACGGAGGAGCTGGACGCGCGCGTCGACCAGATCTGCGCCACGTTCTTCAGCCGCCTGCCTGAAATCCAGCGTATCCTGCTGACCGACGTGCAGGCCGCCTTCGACGGCGACCCGGCCGCTCAGAGCAAGGAAGAGATCATCTTCAGCTACCCGGGCTTCTTCGCCATCTTCGTGTACCGCATCGCGCACGAGCTGTACGTGCAGGATGTGCCGCTTATCCCGCGCATCATGTCCGAGTACGCTCACGGCCGCACGGGCGTTGACATCAACTCCGGCGCGACGATCGGCGAGTACTTCTTCATCGACCATGCAACCGGCGTCGTTATCGGCGAGACCACCACGATTGGCAACCACGTGAAGATCTACCAGGGCGTTACGCTGGGCGCGCTGTCCACGCGTGCCGGCCAGGCGCTGTCCGGCGTGAAGCGTCATCCCACCATCGAGGACGACGTCACCATCTACAGCAATGCCAGCGTGCTGGGTGGCGAAACCGTGGTGGGCGAGGGCTCCATCATCGCCGGCAGCGCGTTCGTGATTTCCAGCGTGCCGAAGGGCAGCCGCGTCAGCCTGAAGAATCAGGAAGTAAACGTGCGCACGCCCAACAAAGAGCACGACAAGTGCTGGGAGATTTAACAACGCGAAAAAGGTAACGAAGCGAAGGCGGCCCCGCTGGTGCGGGGCCGCCTTTTTGCTAGCGGATGATTTTTGCGAGGATGCGGGAGATGAGGCGTGGCTTGCTGTTGCGGGGGCGCACTTGGATGCCCGAGTGTGACGGCGCCTGCATCGGCTCGTTGAGCACGTGCGCCTTGACGGGCGTGGGCTTCGCCACCTGCTGGCTTGCGCCCGCAGCGCCCGCGGCGGCGGGCTTTGCTGCGCTGCTCGCGCTCTGCGACTCGCTTGCGCCTTGCGCGCTGGCGCTTGCCGCTTGCTGCGTGGCCGCGTGCGCATCCGCCTTGCCGTCTGCGGAAACGCTTGCGCTTGCCACCTTGCTGCTATTCGCGCTGCGCGCTGCAACGTCGGCTTCGGCGGCCTTCGCGGCCGCTTCGGCCTCAAGCGCGGCGGCCTTGGCGGCCTCGGCTTCGGCGACGGCCTTCGCTGCGGCTGCCTCGGCCGCCGCGATGGCCTCGACGCGCACTTCGGCCTGACGCATCTCGGTGCGATGCCGCTCGGTCAGCTGGAAACGCGCCTTCGCGCTGCGCTGCGCTTCGGCTTCGGCCGCATATGCGCGGCGCTTCTGGGCTTCCTTGATCAGCGCGTTCTGCGAATCGAACAGCGCCTGGCCGGGTTCGGCCAGCGCGCCGAGCTTCGTGTAGCTGCCGTCGGACAGAAGCTCGCGCAGCTTGGCGGTGTCGCGCAGGCACGTGCCGAAGTACTGCAGCACCTGCTCGCGCAGGGCGTCATCAAGAATAGGCCAGGCAATCTCCACGCGCTTCTCCATGTTGCGCGTCATCAGGTCGGCGCTTGACAGATACACGCGCGCGTTGTCGCCCACGCCGAAGCCGTAAATGCGGCTGTGCTCAAGCAAGCGGCCGACGATGGAAACCACACGGACGTTGTCGGTGTAGCCTGGCACGCCCGGGACCAGGCACGATATGCCGCGCACCAGCATGGTTACCGGCACGCCTGCCTGGCTTGCCTCGGCGATCTTCACGATGATTTCCTTGTCCGTGACGCTGTTCGTCTTGAAGAACAGCCCGCACGGCTTGCCCTGGCGCGCCAGCTCGATCTGCGCGTCGATGCCCTCGATGATCTTCGGCTTGATCTGCAGCGGCGCCACCCACAAGATGTCGTAGTTGTCGGAGGCGTTTTCCAGCTGCATGTTGCGGAAGAACTCCGTGGCGTCGCGGCCGATGGTGTCGTCGGCGGTGATGAAGCTGAGGTCGGTGTACAGCTTCGCCGTTTTCTCGTTGTAGTTGCCCGTGCCCAGCTGCGTGATGTGCTGCAGGCCATGCTCCGTTTGACGCGTGATGCAGCAGATCTTGCTGTGCACCTTGAAATCGCGGAAGCCGTAGATGACGTTGCAGCCGGCCTCTTCGAAGCGCTGCGACCACTCGATGTTGTTCGACTCGTCGAAGCGGGCGCGCAGCTCGAACAGCGCCGTGACCTGCTTGCCGTTCTCGGCTGCGGCGATAAGCGCCTCGGCTAAGTGCGACTGGCGCGCCAGGCGGTACAGCGTGATCTTGATGGAGATGACGCTGGGGTCGGTGGCCGCTTCGCGCAGAAGCTGCACGAACGCGTCCATGGACTCGTAGGGGTAGCTCAGCAGCACCTCGCGCTCGCTGACCTGGTCCATGATGGGGCGGCGGCGGTCGAGGCAGGCCGGCCACTGCGGGGAAAACGGCGTGTTCGTCAGCGCCGCGCGTGTTTTCTCGGGCAGGCTTGAGGCAACGCCCCACGTCCAGCTCATGTCAAGTGGCACCGAGGTGACGTAGGTTTGGATGGGCTTGAGCCCTAGGCGCTTGAGCAGCATCTTCTGCAGCACGCTGGAAAGCGGGCGCTCGGATTCCAAGCGCACGGGGGCCAAACGCCCGCGGCGCTTCAGGATGCGCTTCATGTGCTCGCGGTAGTCCTCGTCGGACTCGTCGGTGCCTTCGGTGGCGTCCAAGTCAGCGTTGCGCGTGACGCAGATGACGTTGGTGTGCTTGACGGTGTACATGCTGAACACCTGCTCAGCCACCATTTCCACGGCGTGCTCAAGCAGGATGAACTGGAAGCCCTCGCCCGGCAGCTTGATAAGGCGCGCGCACTGGCGCGGCATGGGCAGGATGCCCACGGTGACGCCCTCGGCACCCAGGTTCTCGCTTTCCTCGGCGGAAGGATGGATTTTGGCGGCCTTGACGGTTTTGCCGTCCTTGGCCTTGTCCTTCTTCTTGGGCTTCTTCGGGCCCACTTCCTCGTCAAGTCGCACGATGACGTAGAGCGACCCGTTCTCCAGGTGGGGGAAGGGGTGGCGCGAATTGATGATCTGCGGGGACAAAAACGGCATGATGTTGGCTGCCGTGTAGTCGGTCAGGAAGGCGCGCTGCTCGTCGTTGAGATCGGCGGGGCGCAGATGGCGCACGCCGTGCGCGGCCAGGGCCTGGCGCACCTCGGCGTAGGTTTGCTCCTGCACAGGGTACAGCTCGTGGCAGCGCTTATGGATGGCGGTGAGCTGTTCGGCGGGCGTCATGCCCGTCTTCGAGTCGAGGACCTGCTTCTTCAGAAGCGACAGGTCGGTCAGGCTGCCCACACGCACCATGAAGAACTCCTGGAGGTTGGACCAGAAGATGCTGATGAAGTTCAGGCGCTCGAGCAGCGGCACGGTTTCGTCGGCGCCTTGGTCGAGCACGCGCTCGTTGAACGTGAGCCACGACAGCTCGCGGTTCTGCATGTAGGGCGTGGACCCTATGTGCGTTGTGGATTCGTTTGCTTTCATGGCGTTCCCTTCCCTCGACGTCATAGATGAAACGTGCGCCGGGCGATGCGTCTTCGTTGATTCGATGTGCGTGCGACCGCTTGCGGGCGGTCAAGTGGAATCGATGATTGCATAACGTGCGACGCCAAGGTGACGGGGTTCCCCAACAACCACGTCACCTCAACCCATATTTTACTCCGTTTTGATGCTGCGCCCAGCCGAATCCGCCACCGGGACCGAAAAAATGGGGTGAAAAAGGTAACGATTCTATTTCAGATTCGGTCAGTCTGCTTGCGGGGGTGCCGACACGGCCCCGAGCATGCGCTCGATTAGGTACCCTTCGCGCACGCCGTGCTTGCATATCACCAGCTTATCGGCGCCAAGTTGGCGGAACAGCTCCGCTAAGATGACGCAGCCCGGCACCATGGTGTGCACGCGTTCGGCGGAAGCTTTCAGGGCCATGTGCCCGAAGGCGGCCGGGTTGCTGCGGCAGGCGTGCAGAATCTGCTGCACCTGCTCGGCCTGGACCTCGCGCGGGCGCGTTTGCAGCTCGTCGAGCTGCTGGATCAGCTTGGCCGCCGCGCGCGTGGAGCCTCCCACGCCGTAGAGCGTGGGGGCCTTGTAGGGCTCGAGGCTGGGCAGCCGGCGCAGGTTGCCGCGGAACTCGCAGGCTATGGCGTCCATCTCGATGGGCACGGGCAGGATGTTGCGGACGAAGCGCGCGAATGAGGACAGCGAACCCTGGCCGAGGCTGACATCATCGCTGTCGCGGTCGCCGTCGACGCGGGTGAGCTCGGTGGAACCGCCGCCGATGTCGACGAGCGTGCCGCGCTCGAGCGGGGTTGAGCAGCGGGCGCCGACGAACCCGAGGTGCGCCTCGTCGCGCGCGGACAGCAGCGTGACCGCCAGCCCGCAGCGCCGTTCGATTTCCGCGACTGCCTCGGTGCAGTTCACGGCGTTGCGCAGCACGGCGGTGGCGAACACGTCGACGCGCTTACAGCCGAAGTAGCGCACGCGCTTCATGTGGCTTTTCAGCACGTTGACGGCGCGGTCCACGCCGTCAGAGGTGAACACGCCGTCTTCCACGAACGCGGCAAGGCCCGCCATCACCTTGTCGTTGATGATGCTCTTGAAGTCCTTGCTGGAATAGGTGCTGCGACGATCGTCCTTCACTTCGTAGATGACAAGGCGAATGGAGTTCGACCCCAGGTCGATGACGCCGTAGGTGGGCATTGCCGTTTTCCTTCCTCGATGGCGCTGCGCGCCGGTCCCGCTTTGCGATGATGCCGGCGCGATGCGTCGGCATGAAGTGAACCTTACCCATGATAAAGGTTGCGGGCCTTCGCTTGACGTGCGTAGGCGGCGCTGACGGCTTTTGGGCGAAGAATTTACGCTCCCTTAACGTTGTCGCTTTCGGGGAGGGGAAGGCGGCGCGGCGGTGGCCTGCAGCTGCCGAATTTCCGTGTGGCGGGGCCCTGCCATCCCTTACAATATAAGGTATGCATTCCCTTGCGTTCCGCGGGTTGGAGACGCAGTTGAAAGGTGCCTTCTATGAAGAGCGTCGGTATTTGCAATGCCCTTCTCCGAGTGCTGCTTTCCGTGGCGCTTGTGGTCTCGTTCACGCCCATCCCTGGCCACGCGGCCGAGGGTGCGTCGGCGCAGGGAGGGTCCCCCTCCGCGTCGGTTGGCGAGCAGGCCGCTTCGCTCTCGGAGGGTTCGGGCGAAGCGGCTTCGGCTGCCCATGACGCTGCCGGAGTCCTAGGCGCCGCGGCGGATGGCGGGGGCGTGTCTTCAGGTTCCGATGCCGTGTCGTCTATCGGTGAAGCTTCCGGCTCTGTTGCGCCTGCCGGTGAAGGCGCCGACGGTGTTTCGCCCGCAGATGGCGAATCGGGCTCCGAAGCCGCCGATGCGGCGGACGACCCGGCAGAGCGCGCCGCCGACGATGAGCCGGCGCAGCAGGGGGTCCTGTACCCGTTCGGCAAGCTTATGGCCAGCGGGTACGTGTATGCGTGCGATGAGCGGGGCGATCTGACGAAGCGCATTGACGAGGACGACCCCGAGCGCAACGCCATCTCCGCGCGCGCCGTCACGAACCTTATCGTCGACTACTACGTTGCCGGCATCCCCGAGGGCCTGTGCGAGGGCTCGACGAGCCTGACGTCGGTGCTCTTCGAGAACGACCGTCTTGATTCCATAGGCGACTCCGCCTTCGCCGATTGCGCGAACCTTTCCTGGATCAGCTTCTCCGACATGCATATCGGCTCCATCGGCGCGCGGGCGTTCGCCGGCTGCTCCTCGTTGGCCAGCCTTTCCATTAAGAAACCCGCTGAAATCAGCGCTTTGGGGGAAGGGTGCTTCCAGAACAGCGGCCTTGAGGCCACCGGTTTGGGGAATGTGAAGGGGCTGACATCCATCCCCGCCGACGCGTACGAGGGGTGCCGGAATCTGTCCGACACGGGCTTGGGGCAAAACCAACAGATCGCCTCGGTCGGCACCTGGGCGTTCGCCAACTGCCCTAATCTGCACCTGACGGGCCTTGAGACGAACACCTCGGTGAGCCAGCTGGGCGAAAGGTGCTTCTCCGGATCGAACCTTGACGGCGGCTTGGTCTTGCCGAGCGGCTCGCGAATCGAGGAGCTGCCCAGCCGGGCGTTCGTCGGCACGAACATGGACTACGCGTACTTCCGGTGCGACCATGCGGTGCTCATCGACAGTGACACGTTCCCCAAGCGCGGGATGCAGGTGATGGTGCCGTCAGGCTTGGTCGGCCTGTATCGATCGGGCCTTCCCGAGCGGAACTGGGATAGCTGTAACGGCGCAACCCCCGTCAGCGTTGCCGAGTGCCTGAAGGGCCTTCGGATCGAGTGCGATCCTGACGTCATGGAGTACGGCGAAGACGACAAGGTTTCCCTTGCCGGCATGAAGGTCACGTTCGACCATGGGTACGGCAGGAGCTCGTTCTATTACGAGGACTTGAAGAACTGCGCGTTCGCCCAGTTCATCGAGGTATATCCCGACGAGGGGTATCTGTTCCGCCCAAACTTCCACGGTCAGCGCATCCATATGACCTACGATGACGGCGAAGTGTATTTCGACGCGTACTCGGCCGAGCCCATGCGCGAGCGGGGTAACACCGACTTGGCGGTGGATATCCGCTACGACGGCGCGCTCTCCTCCGGGGACAGCGCCACCGGCGCGGGCCAGTACAAGCCCGGCGAAACCTGCGTGGTGGTGGCAAACGCCACCACGCCCGGCAGGACGTTCGCCTATTGGACCGACGAGCAGGGAAACATCCTTTCCGAGGACCAGTGGTACGAGTTCGCGGTGGAGCGGGACACGCTGCTGACGGCGGTGTTCGCCGACAAGGCCACGGTGGCGCCCGAGGTGCGCCTGGGCAGCGCCGAGGGGCGGCTGGTTGTCGGTGCAAAGGCCAGCGTGTTGGTCGACGGGCGCGACATGGGGACGAGCTTCACGACATATGCGGGCAAGCATGTGACGCTGACCTGCGAATACGATGCATCGAAGTATCGCTTTGACCATTGGGAGAGCTCGCTTGACAAGCACTATCTGGGAAGCCGCCCTGGGGATACCATCGAATATGACGCCGTTGTTGGCGAGACGCCTATCGCCGTGCTGGTGGAGTACGGGCAGCTGAACGTGTCCGCGAAAAGCGCGTCGGGCCTGGCGCTCGGCCAGGTGAGCGGCTCGGGAACGTACGAGCTGGGGCAGACCGTCAAGCTTTCGGCGATCCCGGCGAAGGGGTGCTGTTTCCTGGGCTGGATGCATCACGGCGAGCTGCTGTCCACCGAGGCTTCGTATGCGTATCGGGTTCAGGACTTCGACGAGGTGACCGGCTGGTTCGCGTTCGATTTCTCGCAGACGTGGGTGGCCGTGCGCGCCGCGTCGGCGCAGCCCGAACGGGGCAGCGTCTCCGGCGCCGGTATGTATGAAGAAGGAGCCCAGGTCACGCTTACCGCAACGCCGAACGCGGGCTATGCCTTCGCCGGCTGGTTGCGCGACGGCGAGCCCATCGAAGGTGGGGAAAAGCTGGTCGTGACCGCCGAAAGCGCAGATCAGACTGGTGCGTTGGTAAAGCGGTCACCGCTTTACACCGCTACCTTCGAACCGATTGCGTGCGATATCCGCTACGAGCAGACGCTCGACACGGGCGGCCGGACGCTGATGGAAGGGGTGGAGGTCCCGCAGGTGACGGGCAGCCTTTCCGCGAAAGGAGGCCAGACGGTCACGCTTGACGCCAAGGCCTTGGGCATGCTCGATGACGATACGGTCTTCACCGGTTGGTTCGATGCCTCCACGGGCGAGCGCGTGTGCGAGTCCCCCGTGTACGAGTTCGCGGCAGCAGGCGACGTCGCGCTGCAGGCGCGGTTCTTCCTGAAGGAAGTGGGGGTGCATATCAACCCTGCTCAAACAACCGATCACTCCGAAGCGTACGCCCATCTGCAGGTGGATGCGGCGAACTGCTACCGCAACATCGGCGAGACCGTTCAGCTTTCCGCGACGCTTGACAACGCGCAGTTCGTGGGGTGGTACGCGGCTGATGGCGACGACTCCGTGGCCATCAGCGACCAACCTACCTGCGAATACCAGGTTACGAAGCCCGTGAACGAATCCGCACAGGTAGAGGTCACGCCCTGGTACTCGGCGATCCCGGCGAGCGTGGTGCTGAGCGTTGCCGGCTCTTACGAGGACGGCAACACTCCGGGCTACTTCCTGACCTCGGGCCTGTACGGCGTCGGCCAGCAGGTGACGGTGAACGCGGTGCCCGAGCCGGGCTATGTGTTCGACTACGCTACCGACGCGCTGGGCAACACGGTCCCCGCAGCGCCCGATGGCTCGTACACGTTCCTGCTGACCGGCGACACAGAGCTGATAGCGCATTTTCGCGTGGCGGAAAACGATGACGAGGCGTTCGAAGCGCTCAAAACGGCGCTGCTCGCGGTGCTGGGCACGGTGGGGGTCGTCGCCGCCATATACGGCTTGGGCGAGCTGGTGGACCCCATCATCGCGCAGGCCATGATCGACATCGCCGGCGCCGAGACCATCGAGGATCTGGCCCTGATCGGCAAGAACGCCCTCAAGGAGATCAAGGATATCTTCGATCACCACAAGCACGACAACGACCCGAACAAGCCCCATGGCGACCATTCGGTCGAGATCGTGGCCACCGCCCATCCCACGGAGGGCGGCATCGTGCGCGGCGGCGGTATCCACTTCGAGGGCACCATCGCCGAGCTCGAAGCCATACCCAATCCGGGATACCGCTTCGTGTGCTGGAAGGAGGACGGCGTCGAGCGCTCCGTGTCGCAGCGCATGCAGATCCGCATTACCGACGCCACGCCCGAGGTGGTGGCCATGACGGCGGTGTTCGAGCGCAACGTGCGCATCACCACGTCCGCCGAGGTGACGGGCGTCGATGCCGGCATCCCCACCGGTTGCAACGCCACGCCCGATGTGCAGACGCCGCGACAGGGCCAGGAGGCGAAGGTCATCGCCACGGAAGGCGAGGGCTATGCGTTCGTCGGCTGGTTCGAGGACGGCATCGAGGTCTCGAAATCTCCCGCGTACGTGTTCCCTGCTGAACTGGATAGGCACCTGGTGGCGAAGTTCCGCAAGGCCGACCGCACCATCGTGGTGGCCGCCGACCCCGACGAGGGCGCGCAAGTGCTTTGCGACGGCCTGCCCGTCGAGGGCGGCGTGGTCAGGGCGGCCGATGGCGACATCCTCACGTTCACGGCGGTGCCCGCGGTGCGCGCCGACGACCCGGATAAGAAGTACAAGCTGGTGGAATGGCGCAAAACCGATGATTCGGGGCGCACCACCATCGATCGCGGCGATGTGTGCGAGTACCGCGTTGACGGTAACGGGCGCGTCACGGCCGTGATGGACGGCAAGGATACCCATTCGGTCCGCGCGGCCGCCGATCCCGTCGAGGGCGGGACGGCCACGCTCAAAAACGGGGAAAGCATCGGCGAGGTGCTCGACGTGCCCGAAGGGGAAAGCGTCACCGCCACGGCGGAGGCTCGCGAGGGCTACCTGTTCGACGGCTGGTATATCAGCTACGGGGCAGCCGACGTGGCGCCCACGTTCGCTTCGCACGACCAAACCTATACGTTCGCGCCCGTGGCCGACTGCACGGTGACCGCCCGCTTCCAGCGCCTGTGCAAGGTGAGTGTGGTGGCCGAGCCCGTCGACCAGCTTGCCGGCAAGTATACGGTGACCGGCGACGGTTACTGCGAAAGCGGCAAGCCCGTCACGCTTTCCGTGAAGCTTGCCGACGACGTGCGCGACAAGTTCACGTTCAAGGGCTGGTACCTTGGCGATTCCGGGGTTCCCATGGGAACGGATCCCGACCACCTGGAGCTTACCCCCGAGCAGGACACGGTGGTGCGCGCGGTGTTCGTCCCCAATCGCTACCGCATAAGCGTGGAGACCGATTCGCACCTGGTAGAACGCGGCACCGTCGAAATCGAGGGGCATCCCGGCGCGGACGCGGTCATGGTGGAATACGGAAGCACGGTGACCATCAAGGCGACCCCGAACGAGGGCTTCCGGTTCGCCCATTGGAAGGACGGCAAACGCAAGAAGCATCCCGAGCAGCAGCTGACCGTGCGCGTGACGGGGGACCAGACGTACAAGGCGGTGTTCAAGGGAGCGGAGCCCGAGGTGGTGATCGCAGCCGACACGTGGCTTGGCGGCACCGTCACCTGCAACGGCATCGAGGTCACCCCGGCGACCGATTCCTTCTCGCTTGGCCAGACGCTGCACTTGAAGGCCGAGCCGAAGACGGGGTACTTCTTCTGGGGCTGGTACGTGAACGGCATCTTCACCAGCCTTGATATGGAATGCGATGTGGTGGCGAAGGGGCTGACCGACAAATCGGAGCGATGCACGGTCACGGCGGCGTTCAAGCCCTACGAGGTGGTCTGCCTGCCCGTGGCAAGCCCGGCCGACGGCGGGTCGGTGCGGGCCAGCCGCGTGTTCACCGAGCGCGGCGCGGAGGTCGCGCTCAAGGCGCAGGCGGCGCCCGGGTACGAGTTCGCGGGTTGGTATTCCGCAGCCGGCGAGCTGGAGTCCTTCGAGCCCGAGTTCACCTGCCGTTTGATGCGCAGCCATGTGCACGTGGCGCATTTCGAGGAGCGCTCGTACAAGGTTTCGGCGGTGCTGGCGGTGGCCGATGCCGACGGGAACTTGGTCGAGGACCGGTCGGCTGGCTGGGTCGAAGGCGCCGGGACGGTGGACGCCGGCTATTCGGCGAACCTTTCCGCACATGCCCTTTCGGGCTACACATTCGAATACTGGGCCGACGCCAAGGGCAACGTGGTGAGCCGCGATGCGGATTACCGCTTCGTGCCCTCTGGTGAGACGAAGCTGTTCGCCGTGTTCGCGGCCAAGCAGTTCACCGTGAACGTTTCCGCGGGTGAAGGCTTTGGCAGCGCCACGGGATCGGGCACCTATGCCGCGGGCGAGGTGGCTTGCGTCAACGCCATCCCCGATGCCGGGGCGCATTTCGTCGGCTGGTTCAGCGGCGGCGCCTGCCTGTCCGCCGATGCCACGTATCGCTTCCCGGTGAGCGCGGATATCGACCTGGAGGCCGTGTTCGGCATGGGCTCGTTCACGGTGAGCACCATCGCCTCCCCGACGGAGGCGGGTTACGTGAGCGGCTTCGGCGGCTTCGACGAGGGGCAGCGCACCACGCTGTCGGCCACGGCCAAGCCCGGCTTCACCTTCGACTGCTGGCGCGATGCGCAGGGCGTGCAGGTCAGCGGCCTTCCCGAGTGCACAGTAACCGTTTCGGGCGATGCCGCGTACACCGCGTGCTTCAAGCGCAACTCCTACGGTGTGTCGCTGAGCTCGAACGTCGAGGGGGTGGGCGAGCTGTCGGGCGAAGGCGTGTACGAGTTCGGCCAGGTGGTGCACGTGCAGGCGCGGCAGACCGACGACCGCCGCTTCGTCGGCTGGCAGCTGGTGGGCGCCGACGGCTCGAAGACGCATTTCGCCGACGACGCGGACGCCTGGTTCGTGCTCGACGAGGACCTGATCGAAGCCATAGGCGACGGCGTGCTGGAGCTTGAGGCGCAGTTCGCCGACCCATACGAGGTGGCGGTCAAGGCCACCCCGGTGGTGAAGGGCAAGTCCACGAACCGCCGTTGCCGCGTGCAGGGCATCGGCGCTTACGAGGCGGGGGAGACCGTCACGCTCAACGCCGTCGCGGGCCTGGGCTACCGGTTCGTCGGGTGGACCTTCGACCGGGAAGGGCATGTCGTGGTCAGCACGGACGAGGTGCTCAGCTTCGAGGCCGAATCCGACGTGATGTACTACGCGCAGTTCGAGGCGGACGGGCAGGTCACCATCACCGCGTCCCAAAGCTCCATTTTGCGCGGAAAGGCATTCCTGACCAGCGGGAACGGCTTGACAAGCGCTACGAAGACCTGCGACAAGGGCGACCCGTTCGTTGCCATGGCCATCCCGTGGTCAACCTACCGCTTCTCGCATTGGATCGACGACGCGGGCGCCATCTTGAGCTACAACGCCGTGTACGTAGGTATCGCCCAGCAGGATATGCAACTGACGGCGGTGTTCTACGATGCTGGTTTCGACCTGCAGGTGGATACGTATCCGGCTAGCGCGGGCTTCTCAACGGTGGTCCCCTTCACCGGCGACGGCTACCTGACGGCGACGTGGATGGTGACCATCCCGTTCCCCGGTTGGAGGTTCCGCTATTGGATCGATGAACGCGGCGCGCCGGTGGGCTTCAGCCCGATCATCGTGCGGCCGGCGGTGGCGAACAAGACCTACACGGCGTATTACGTAAGGGATTCATGGAACGTCTTGGCGGTCGACCCGCGCGACGGCGGGCATATCGATGGCTCGTCGGAAAACGATGAGTGGGGTTGTGCCGTGGTCGACAAAGTGGAGAACGGCTCCTCGTGCACGTTGCGCGCCGTGCCTGATGAAGGCTACGTTTTCGATGGCTGGTATGCGATTGGGGAAGACGGCTCCGTTGGGGACGAGCCGTTGAGCACGGATGCGGCTTGGACGTTCACGCCTGACGCCGATATGACGGTGACGGCCAGGTTTGCGGAGAAGCCCATGCTTTCGGTGAAGGCGTCGGCGGTCGACGGCACGGTGGATCATATCAGCGTGGCCGTGCCTTGGGGCGGCAGCGTCTCGTTCACGGCTGCGCCCGATGCGGGGTGCTACCTGGAGCGCGCGACCGTGGCCGGTGTGCGCGATGACGGCTCGGTCGCAGATGCCGTCGAGCTTGACATAGCCGACTACCAGGGCGGAAGCTATCGTGCGACCTTGGACGGCGTCAAGGCGCCGCAGGAACTGGCGTTTTTGTTCGCTCGCGCGGGCCAGCCCGTGGTGAAGGCGCAGCCGCAAGGCGCCAGCGTGCATGAGGGCGAAGCGGTGACGCTTTCGGTTGCGGCCGATGCTGCCGAGGACGTTCTTGCCCACGAGGAAGTATCGTGCGGGGCCGCGGCGACCCATGAGCTGGGCTATCAGTGGTTCCGCGTAATCGACGGCGGCGATGACGTGGCGCTTGAAGGCGAAACGTCCCCTTCGCTGACGCTGGCTTGTGCTACGGCGGCGGATGCGGGTTCGTACTATTGCCGCATCACGCAAACGTATCTGGGCACGGTGACGTCCGTCAAGACCGATCGGGCCGAGGTGTCCATAGCCAAGCGGGAGGACCTGGCGTTCAACGCGTGCGGATTGCCCGTTGCGACCGCGCATAGCGAATATGTTGGGGCCATAAAGCCCGCTACCGGCGGTACCGCGCCTTATGCGTATGTCGTTGCGCCTGACAGCGCGTTGCCTGAGGGCCTGCGCCTGGAAGTTGCCGAGGACGGCGCGGTGCAGATCGTGGGAACGCCGGAGAGCGCGGGAGTGTTCGGCTTTGGCATCGTGTGCTCTGATTCCGCTGGTCAGACATGTGTTGCCCGCTTTGCGCTGATGGTTGCGCCGCAGAAGGCGGATTTGTCGTTCGTAGAGGGGAACTTCGTGTACGACGGTCAGCCCCAGGCCCCCGAGCTTGAGGGCGTCCCGGCTGAGTGCGCCGGTTCGGTTGCGCTGTCCTTCACGGGAACGGGCGGCACCCGCTATTCCGGCAGCACGGCTCCCACGGATGCGGGCACGTACCGGGTGGTGGCAAGGCTGGCCGCAAACGGGTGCGTCGGGCGCGCCGTCGCCGAGTTTGCGATTGCGCAAAAGCCCGTTTCCTTCGACATCGCGGCGGTTGATTGCGTGTACGACGGAAATGCCCATGGCGTGCAGGTGGATGCGCAGGGGCTGCCCGAGCAGGATTATTCCGTGACGTACGAGGGCGAGGACGGCACCGTGTACGGCCCGACTTCGGAGGCTCCCCACGACAGCGGCAGCTACGTTGCGACGGCGCGCGTGGAGAACCCGAACCTGGTCGGCGAGCAGAAGGCCTCGTTCACCATAGCGAAGGCGCCGCAGACCATCATGGGCCCGACATCGTATTCGGGCGTGTTCGGCGGCCCGGGCATCGTCTTGCAGAATACGGCGAAGACCCCGGTGACGTTCGAGCTTGTGCAGGACGCCGACGGCGATGCGCCCGTTTCGCTGCAGGGCTGCTATGCCACGATCAATGCAGCTGGCGTCGCGCGCGTGATCGCCCGCGCGGCCGAGAGCCGCAACTACCTTGCTGCCGATGACATGGAGCTGACCATCTCGGTGGCGCCTGCCCAGCTTCTGGTGGCGGTGGACGATGCCGAGCGTATGGAAGGGGAGAGCAACCCCGCCTTCACCAGCAGCTTGGTGAGCCGTGCGAACACGGATGGGGTGGAGGTACGTTATTCGTGCGATGCCGACGAGAAGTCCCCGGCTGGCGAATACATTATTACTGCAAGCGTCGACGACCCGAACTTCGCCGCGACTATCGTGCCGGGCACGCTCACGGTGAAGCCGGAGCCCGATCCCGGGCCGGGGCCTGTGGACCCCGACAACCCTGATCCGGGTCCCGATCCGGTAGACCCGCCCAATCCGCCCGACCCGGGCCCCGGGCCGAACCCCGACAACCCCGAGCCTGGGCCGGGGCCTGATAACCCGGATGGCCCCGGCGATCCCGGCAAGCCGGATCCGACGAAACCGGGTTCGAATCCCGATGATCCTTCGGGCTCCGATCCCGACAACCCCGGACCTGGTTCCGGCGGCTCGGACGATCCGAACTCGGGCAACTCGGATAGCCCCAGCGGTTCGGGCAACTCCGGCTCGGGCGGCACGGCTGACCCCGATGGTTCGGGCAATCCTGGCGACCCGGATAATCCGAACGCCTCTAACGGCTCGTCGGGCCCTGGCTCCGCCAAGGCTTCCGGAGTCGCGGCTCTCGGGCAAACAGGCGCCGCGGCCGCCAAGACCGGCGCTGCGGCAACCGGCGTCGCTGCGCTCGTCGCGGTGGCGCTGGCGGCCCTGGCGGCAATCGTCGCGATACGCCGGCGTCGCAGGTAAAGTCAACGGTTGGTTACGATTCCCCGTCGCCGCCGTTCCCGCTTCGGCGTGTGCTAGCATGAAGGCAAGGATTCCCGCCATGCTGCACGCGCCGTTGCGTTGCTCGGGGCCGCTAGCCGTGTGGGATGGTATCGATCGCGAAGGGGAGGGCCGCCTATGCTGGAGACCGTCGATTTCTCTGAGGAACCGCTTCCGAAGGAAGAGTACAAGGCGCGCCGCGATGCGCTGACCGAGCGCCTGGTCGTGCTGCAGCAGCAGGCGCGCGCGGCCGGCGTGGGCCTGGTGGTGCTGTTCGAGGGCTGGAACGGCGCGGGCAAGGGTAGCCGCATCTCCGACCTCATGTACAACCTGGATGCGCGCGCCACCAGCGTTTACGTCACCGAGAACATCAACGTGGCCGACATGGCGGCGTTTCCCGGCAACAGCCAGGGCGTCACGGGCTTTTACCCGTCCATGCAGCAGTTCTGGAACGCGCTGGGCATGCGCGGCACCATCACGTTCTACGACCGCGGCTGGTACACCACGTCGGTGCAGCGTATGCTGTATACCCAGTTCGGGGACGTGAAAATCAAGCACGGCAAAGTGAAGCGGCCCAAGGCCGCCGTGGCGCGCGCCGTGCACGAGGCCGCCGAGGAGCGCCACATCGACGCGCTGCGCGGCGCGCTGGCAAGCGCGGCCGACTTCGAGAGGCAGCTCACCGACGACGGCTACGTGGTGGTGAAGTTCTTCGTCCATGTGACGAAGGAGGCGCAGCGCAAGCGCCTCACGCGCCTGCGCGAAGACCCGGCCACGGCTTGGCGCGTCAGCGACGGGAAAATGGCCACCATCGGCGAATACGAGGAAGCGTACCGCCTGTACGACAACCTGCTTGAGGGCAGTGACTTCTCGTACGCGCCGTGGCACCTGATCAACGGCGAGGACAAGCGCCGCGCCAACATCGCCATCGCCGAAACGCTGGTGGACGCGCTTTCGCGCGCGCTGGCGGCCGCACCCGACCCGGCGGTGGCTGCAGCGGCGGCAAAAGCCCAGGCCAACAGCGCCGGCAGCCTGGACGAGGCTCCCATCGAGGGCCGCAGCGCCGATGTGCAGGCCGCCATCGAGCAGGCCGCGGCGGCGCAGGCGGCCGAGCAGCACGCCCATGCGCCGCGCGCCAGCCGCTTCCGCATCGTGTCGAAGCTGCCGTCGCTTGATAAGGTGGACCACACGCTGTCGCTTGAGCCCGACGAGTACAAGCGCCGCCTGAAAGCGCAGCAGGAGCGCCTGAACAAGCTGGAAATGGAGATGTACCAGGCGCGCGTGCCGCTTATGGTCATGTTCGAAGGCTGGGACGCGGCGGGCAAAGGCGGCTCCATCAAGCGCGTGGCGCAGGCGCTCGACGCGCGCGCTTACACCATCTTCCCCAGCCCGGCGCCCACGAAGCCCGAGCTGTTGCACCCGCACCTGTGGCGCTATTGGACGCGTCTGCCGAAGGCGGGGCACGTGGGCATCTACGACCGCAGCTGGTACGGGCGCGTGCTGGTGGAGCGCGTGGAGGGCTTCGCGTCGAACGCCGAATGGGCGCGCGCCTACGACGAGATTAACGAGTTCGAGCAAGACCTGGTGCGCTGGGGCGCCGTGCTGCTGAAGTTCTGGGTGGACGTCAGCCCCGACGAGCAGCTGGCGCGCTTCCGCGCACGGCAGGACGACCCGGCAAAGCAGTGGAAGATCACGGACGAGGATTGGCGCAACCGCGACAAGTATCCGCAATACAAAAGCGCTGTCGAGGACATGTTCCGCCTGACGTCCACGCCGTTTGCGCCGTGGATCGTGCTCGAGTCCGACGACAAGCGCTTCGCCCGCGTGAAAGCGCTCGAAATCATCAACGACGCGCTTGAAGCGCGCTTGCACGGCGAGTGATTGCGCGGTACTATGACGTTTCAAGTAATACAGGATTAAGGCGTGAAAACGCTGCTAAAACTTCGGAACTAGTAAAAGGGGATTATCATGGATTTGAGCGTTCTTCCTGGCTGGACCATTCCGGTCATCGTTGCCATCATCGTGCTGATCATCGTGGGCTTCATCGTCAAGGGCTTCCTCGACGAAATGAAGAAATAGCAGGCCGTGCATCGCACGCTGCGGCAACAAGATAGTGGATTTGCGGTTTCGCACGTATGCGCCCCCTGTACCGGGGGCGCTTTGCGTATGATGGTAACGAATTCGAAACGGATGCGCTGCGCGCGGTGCGGCTTGGCCGGCTGCGCGCAGCGTTAAGGGAAGGCCCAGATGTCCGACAAGCAGCATGCTTCCAGCTCGCGTCGCGGGGCGCACGCGCGCCCGTCCGCGCCCGCAAGCCAGTCCGCGCCCGCGCAGCCCGGCGCGTTTCGTCCGGCCGCGGCGCAAACCGGCGCGTACGCGCGCGAAAACTACGGCAGCGCCGCCCGCGCCAAGCGCGCCGGCGGGGTGTGGCGCGTCGTGTTCATCGTGGCCATTATCGTGTTCGTCATTGCCGCCGGCGCGCTGGCGTTCATCGGCTACGGCTATTGGCACGGCCAGCAGAACAACAAAGAGCTTGCGGCCACGGGCTTCAACCCGCCCGATACCGCGCAGCTTGAGCGCACCGACCTGGCCAGCTTCATCGTTGATTGGGATGCCTTGCGCGCCATCAACCCCGAAACCATCGGCTGGATCTACATTCCCGGCACCACCATCAACCTTCCCATCGTGCACACCGACGACGATGCGCACTACCTCAAAACCGATTTCTACGGCGAAACGAACTGGGCCGTGTCGTTCGGCGCCATCTTCCTGTCTGCGGAAAACGCCGACGATTTCTCCGACGCGAACAACATCGTGTACGGCCACCACATGAACGACGGCTCCATGTTCTCGCCTATCGCCGATTTCGAGGACCCCGACACGTTCAACGCGTGCCGCACCGTGTACATTTTCACCCCGTCCGGAAACTACCGCCTGATTACGTTCAGCCTGGTGCACTGCGCCGCCGACGACCCGCTTGCGCAAACGGTGTTCGCCAGCGAGCAGGAGCGCGCCGCATACGTGCAGGACAAGGTAGACCGTTCCGTCGTGTCCGTCGAGGGGCTGCCCTCGGCTGCGGATATGAACCACACGTTTACGCTCGCCACCTGCGATAACTCGGCCCAAAACGGCCGCTGGGTGCTGTTCGCGTACGTGGCTGAGCAAACCGCCGGCGCGGCTGGGCCCGCCGGCGCAACCAGCATTGTCAACCCCGAGGACGTGGCCGCCGTCGATGAAGCGGCAAAGGAGACAGCAGCATGAGCACCTCGATTCTGCCGGGAGAGCGCCCCGACCGCTTGGAGGAGGAGTGCGCCGTGTTCGGCGTGTTCGCCCCTGGCGAGGACGTCGCACGTATGACGTGCTTCGGCCTGCAGGCGTTGCAGCACCGTGGGCAGGAGTCGGCCGGCATCGCCGTGGGCGATGGTGAGACCATCATGGTGTCGAAGGACCTGGGCCTGGTCACCCAGGTGTTCGACGAGTCGCGCCTGGCCGCGCTCGAAGGCTATGTGGCCGTGGGCCACGCGCGCTATTCCACCAGCGGCGCCGCGGCGTCGTGGGAGGCCGCGCAGCCGCACATCTCGGCCATCGACGAGACGCTCATCGCGCTGGCGCACAACGGCACGCTGGTGAACACGAACTCGCTGCGTGCGCGCCTGATTGACGAGGGCATCCAGCTGCGCGCCGGCACCGACTCGGAAGTGGCCGCGAAGGCTATCGGCAACGTCACGCAGAAGACGCACCACCTGCGCGAGGGCATCCGCTACGCCATGGAGCACCTGCAGGGCGCCTACGCCATGGTGTTGGCCAGCCCCGATTGCCTGTACGCGTTCCGCGATCCCAACGGCATCCGCCCGCTGTGCATCGGCCAGCTGCCCGACGGCCGCGGCTGGGTGGTTTCCAGCGAAACGTGCGGCCTGGACATCGTGGGCGCCGAGTACGTGCGCGACGTCGAGCCCGGCGAGATCGTGCGCTTCAGCAAGCAGGGCGTCACGTCTGAGCAGGGCGTTCCCGCTGCCAAGCGCGCCAGCTGCATCTTCGAGTACGTGTATTTCGCCCGCCCCGACTCCATCATGGACGGCCAGTCAGTCTACCAGGCGCGCCGCAACATGGGCCGCATCCTGGCGCGCGAGGCCCCGGCTGAGGCCGACCTGGTGCTCGGCGTGCCCGACAGCGGCATCCCGTCGGCCATGGGTTTTGCGTTCGAAAGCGGCATCCCGTATTCGGACGGCATCGTGAAGAACCGCTACGTGGGCCGCACGTTCATCCAGCCCACGCAGGCCATGCGCCAGCTGGGCATTCGCCTGAAGCTGAACCCGTTGCCGTCGGTCATCCGCGGCAAGCGCCTTGTGGTCATCGACGACTCCATCGTGCGCGGCAACACGTCGAAGAAGCTCATCGAGATGCTGCGCGACGCCGGCGCCACCGAGGTGCACATGCGCATCGTCAGCCCCGAGGTCATGTGGCCGTGCTTCTACGGCATCGACACCGACACGCGCGACCAGCTGATCGCCGCGAACATGACCAACCAGGAGATGTGCGAGTGGATGGGCGCCGACTCGCTGGCGTTCATCAGCCTGCAGGGCCTGCGCGACAGCCTGCCCGACGTGCGCACGCCGGGCTATTGCGAGGCGTGCTTCTCGGGCGATTACCCGGTGGAGATTCCGTCGTACACCGCGCGCAACAGCTTCATGACGAAGGCCGACTTCGCCGAGCAATACGCCCGCGAGGCGGCCGAGGCCGAGAAGACCCAGATCAGCGTGTAAGGAGCGAAGGCGAAGGCTGCCGGTTGCAACCGGCAGCCGGCAGTGTGCGAGGTGCGGGGCGCGTCCCCGGGGCAGGCCCGGAAGGCAGGCCCGCGGGAGCTTCAATGCTTTCTCGTGATGCGGCGGTTTCGCGCTTGGGCGCGCCGGTATGGCCTTCGCCATGTAGTAGGTAACAGGTCCTTTGGACTTCAACGATAAGGAGCAAACAGTGAGCAAGCAGGAAGTCACCTACGCAGCGTCGGGCGTGGACATCGCCGAGGGCGCGCGTGCCGTTGACGCCATCAAGGAAACCGTGCATTCCACGTATCGCCCCGAGGTGGTGGGCGACATCGGCGGCTTCGGCGGCCTGTTTTCCATCGCGGCGGCCAAGGACATGGTCGAGCCGCTGCTGGTGTCCGGCACCGACGGCGTCGGCACGAAGCTGAAGGTGGCGCAGCTGGCGGGCAAGCACGGCACCGTGGGCATCGACCTGGTGGCCATGTGCGTGAACGACATTCTGGCGTGCGGCGCCGAACCGCTGTTCTTCCTGGACTACATCGCCATCGGCAAGCTGCGCCGTGAGCACGTGGCCGAGGTTGTGGCCGGCATCGGCGAGGGCTGCCGTCAGGCGGGCTGCGCGCTCATCGGTGGAGAGATGGCAGAGCATCCTGGCGTCATGGATCCCGACGACTACGACCTGTCCGGCTTCACCGTGGGCATCGTCGACAAGCCGAAGATGCTGGATCCCGAAAGCGTGCGCGAGGGCGACGTGCTTATCGGGCTGGCGTCGTCGGGCCTGCATTCGAACGGCTATTCGCTGGCGCGCAAGGTGTGCGTGGAGGGTAAAAGCCGCGAAGAGCTGCTGGCGCCCGTTGAGGCGCTGGGCGGCCAGTCGGTGGCCGACGCGCTGCTGACGCCGACGCGCATCTATGTGAAGCAGGTGCTTGGCACGCTCGCGGCGTGCCCGGGCGCGGTGCGCGCGCTGGCGCACATCACGGGCGGCGGCATTTCCGAGAACCTGAACCGCGCGCTGAACGAGCGCGTGGATGCGCAGGTTGAACTGGGCTCTTGGCCGGTGCCGGCTGTGGCGAAGTACGTGTGCGACGCCGCCGAGCTGTCCGAGCCGCAGGCGCTCAAGACGTTCAACATGGGCGTGGGCATGATCTTGATCGTGGACCCGGCACGCGCCGAAGAGGTGGAGACCGCGCTGGCCGAAGCCGGCGAGCAGACGTACCGCGTCGGTCGTATCGTTGCCGGCAAGGGCGAAGTAACCTATGCGGGCGAAGGCAACCTCTACGGTTTCGAGGGGTAAACGCCTGCGGCGCGCAAGGTGCGCCGGCGAAAGCGCGCGAGGGGGAAAGCGCCGATAAGCGAAATGCCTAGCAAGGGCCGCTGCAGTATTCGAGCTGCAGCGGCCCTTGGCGTTTGACGGTCTTTTGGGCGCATGTATTTGGTTTTCCGCGCGCAGGACGTTGTCGCGGTCCGCTGTTTCTTTCTTAAGGCGACGCGTTTTTCATTATCGGCCATGTGTCATCTGATTAGCGTTGCCCAATTACGTGCTGGCGAATGAGACGGTGTGGACGAACGCAAGCGCACGAATGCCATTTTGGGGCGAAGTGGGAGCAACGATATTGCCACTTCGTCTCCAAAGCGGCGTTTCCTTTCCGTTCCGTTTCCCACTTCGCGGGAAACGTCCGTCTTTTGGAGCCGTTTGCGGTTTGCGCCCTATCTGCTGGCCGCAAAGCTTTCCCACTTCGCAAAGAAACTCCCTCCCTGGAGTTGCTTGCCTTCTCACTTCGCGTAAAAACGCCATCCCCGGAACTATGTACGTTCCTACTTCGGCTCGAAATGACATTCCTGGTCCTATTACTCTTCCTGCTTCGCAAGAGAAATGCCTTATGTCGAAGCGCGCACACCTTCTCTCGGAAGAAGCTTCGACGGAATACGAAGTTGGAACACATGGTAAAGGGACAGGTTGATTGACAGGTTTTAGACCTTGAAAATGGGGCTACTGGTGAATTATGAGTTTGCTCAAGGTCTTGGGAGTTTCTAGCTTGCTGCTGGTATGACGGGGTGATTTTTGCTGGGAAAGCACAACCCTTTTGGGGTGGTATGTGCTCATGAACTGGGGAAATGCACTGTTTACCAGAATTTTGTAGCAGTTGTGAAACGGTATTGATACGGGTCGTTGTATCTCAACGTGCGGTTACAATCGTTCCCGCTCAAATTTCTTCTGCCTTGTTTTGAGCATTCTGCATATGCGTTTCGGTGCAAGCTTCTACTGACCTCTGCGTCTTTGCTTGCGTGTTGGAGTTTTCGGAACGCTGAATTATTTGCTTCACCTTAAATAAAACGAATTGCTTGCTGCGTTTTGTGGCGGCTTGGTTGTGTGCGCTTTTTGGGTGTGCGGGAAGATGAGTATGCTTGTTTCTCGGTTTATGAGCCGGCGTTTGGGCACTACCTCGGCCATTCGCCAGGCTTTCGAAAAGGCTGAACAACTGAAGAGCGTGTACGGTGCTGAAAACGTGTTCGACTTCAGCATTGGCAACCCTACGGCGCCGTGCCCTGGCGGCGTGCGCTTCGCGTTGGCCGAAACCGAGCGAAACAGTGCCCCTGACCTGCATGGATATATGGACAGCGCCGGATACGCCTCTGTGCGCGAAACCGTTGCGGCATCGCTTGCGCGTCGTTTTGGCACGCCGTATACCGCTGCCGACATCATCATGACCACGGGCGCGGCCGCCGCTATCAACACGTTGATGCAGACGGTGCTCAACCCCGAGGACGAGGTCATCGCGTTCCTGCCCTACTACCCGGCGTACCGTGTGTTCGTGGAAAACTGGGGCGCGAACTTGGTGGAAGTGCCCTTCGACCCCGAAACCCTGCTTCCTAACGTGGCCGCTTTCGAGCGCGCGCTGACGCCGCGTACGAAGCTGGTGATCGTGAACACGCCGAACAATCCCTCGGGGCTGGTGTGTCCGGCCGAAACCGCTGCCGCCATTGCGGCGGCGCTTTCGCGTGCGCAAGAGGCGTTCGGCCATGCAATCCTGCTGCTTTCCGACGAACCCTACCGCGAGCTTTTGTATGACGGTGCGCAAAACCCCTGGTGGCCGGCCTTGTATCGCAACGCGGTGGTGGCGTACTCGTTCAGCAAGTCCGCCTCGGTTGCCGGCGAGCGCATCGGTTATGTGGCGCTGACGCCGGGCATGGACGAACACGACGCGCTGCACGCCGGCATCCGCCGCTCGCTTGGCGACGTCGGTTTCGTGAACGCGCCCGCCACGGCGCAGCGTATGGCCGCCGCCTGCGCCGACGAACCCGCGCCCGTTACGTATTACGATTGCAACCGCCGTATGCTGGCCGATGCCCTGCGCGCCGCGGGTTTCACATTCGTGCCCGGTAACGGCGCGTTCTACCTGCTGCTTGCCGCGCCCGATGGCGACGAGCAGCTGCTGCTCGACCGCTTGGCGGCGTGCCGCATCATCGCGGTGGGCGGCACCGATTTCGGCTGCCCGGGCTATGTGCGCCTTTCGTACTGTTTGGCCCCGGAAGCCATCGCCCGCGCGCTGCCGGCGTTTGCCCAGGTGGCACGCGAATACGGGCTCACCCCGCACCCCGCTTCGCCAACTGCTCGCCCCGCTTCGCCTACTGAATAGGAGACCTGCGCATGAAGGACATCACCGTCAGCGACCTGTCGTTTGGCTACGCTGACTCCGACAAGCTCATCCTGCAAGACGTGCAGATGCACGTGCGCGAAGGCGACTTCGTGTGTCTGCTCGGCCAATCTGGCTGCGGCAAGTCCACGTTTCTGCGCCTGATGGCGGGCCTGGAGACGCCCACCAGCGGCACCATCGCCGTGGACGGCCAGCCCATCACGGGCACCAGCCTGGAGCGCAGCGTGGTGTTCCAGGATTACGGCCTGTTCCCGTGGATGTCGGCGGGGGAGAACATCGTGCTGGCCCTGCGCCAGCGCTTCCCCGAGAAAAGCAAGGCCGAATGCCGCAGCATCGCGCGCCAGGCCCTGCGCGACGTGGGCCTGAAGGACGAGGTGTTCGGCCAATACCCCAAATCGCTGTCCGGTGGCATGAAGCAGCGCTGCGCCATCGCCCGCAGCTTCTCCATGAACCCGCCCATCCTGCTGATGGACGAGCCGTTCGGCGCCCTTGACGCCGTCACGCGCGCCCGCCTGCAGGACATGGTGCTTGACCTGTGGTCGCACGAGACGCAGAAAAAGACCGTGTTCTTCGTCACGCACGACGTGGAAGAGGCGCTGCTTTTGGCCACGCGCATCGTCGTGTTTGGCCAATCGCCGTCGCACGTCATCTTCGAGAAGGAAATCCCGCTTGAGCGCAAGCCGGGCCGCAAGGAGATGTACGAGAGCAAATTCATCATGGATTTGCGCAATGAACTGGTGGAATACATCAACCAGGACGTTATGAACCACGTAGAGGACTAGGGCGCGAACCAGCCCTTCCCGATAGCCCAAGCGCAACCGCGCCGGTACACCGAGAAACCCGCAAGGAAAGGAACATCCGCATGATCAACCGCTTTACCCGCCGCAGCTTCATCGGCCTGTCCGCCGTTGCCGCCGCCAGCCTGGCGCTTGCCGGCTGCTCGTCGAACAACGACACCGCCGCCAAGACCGACAACGCCGCCAGCACTACCACGGCCGCCAAGGAAACCCCCACGGTGCGTCTGGGCACCACCAACGACGGCCACATCTTCAACGCTATCGCCGACGCGCAGGGCTACCTGGCCGAAGAGGGCGTCAACGTTGAGGTCAGCGTGTTCTCCAGCTCCGACGACGCGTTCCAGGCCCTGTTCAGCGGCAAGGTTGACGTGCTTTCCAACAACGGCACGAACCTGCCGCTTACCCACATCGCCTCCGGCCAGGACCTGACCATCTACGCCGGCTACATGATCACCGGCTGCATGCCCATCATCGCGAAGGCCGGCACGAAGTGGAACGGCGTCGAGGACCTGCTGGGCAAGACCATCGCCTGCTCCGGCAACGAGTTCGCCGTGTTCGGCCCGCTGTACGACGCTGGCCACACCATGGACGAGGTGACCACCATCGTGCTGTCCAACCACGCCGACCGCGTGGAGGCCGTGCGCTCCGGCAAGGCCGACTACGCCATCTGCGGCACCAGCCAGAACTACAACATCTCGCAGATCGACGAGGTGGAGGTCATGTGCTACTGCAGCGACATCACGCCCGACTACTCCTGCTGCCGCGTGGCGTCCCCGCAGAAGTTCCTGGACGAGAACTCCGAGGCCGTCACCGCCATGCTGCGCGCTTGGCTGCGCGCCCAGGATTGGTACGAGGCCAACCGCGACGCCACCGCCGAGCTGGTGGTGAAGCAGACCGGCTCCACGCTTGAGTACGTGCACGCCTACATGGACAACGAGCACTACCGCCTGAACCTTGACCCGTATCGCACCTCCGTTGAGCGCGCGTGGAACTGGATGGGCGAGATGGGCCTGTTTCCCGACACGGCTTCCTCCATCAAGATCGACGAGCACATCGACACGAAGCTGTACAAGGAAGCGCTGGACGCGTGCACCGAGAAGTACAAGAGCGACAGCCCCGAGTTCTACACGAAGATGAACAACATCTACGCCGAGTACGACGCGTAAGTCCGAAAGAAACGAGGTAGGGAAGCGGCATGAGCCACGTCAAAGCATTCGTCAAGAAATACTGGATCACCGCGGTGCTTGTCGTCGCCATTTGCGGCGGGTACTGGGGCATCACCCACGCGGGGCTGCTCGATTCGGTGCTGTTCCCCACGCCCGAGCGCATTTGGAAGGCGTTCATGACGTATGCGGACACCATGCCGCTGAACTTCACGTCGTCGATGGCGCTTTTGATCCCCAGCCTGGCGCTGGGCACCGTCATCGCGCTGGCGCTGGGCGTGCTCATGGGCATGAACAAGCGCGTGCGCGACGCCATCTACCCCATCATGTACGCCATCAGCGTGGTGCCGGCCATCCTGCTGTCGCCGTTTGCGCTGCACCTGGCGCCGTCGTTTACGGCCGCGTCCATGTTCCTGATCGTGTACAACACCATCTGGGCCACGCTGTTCGCCACGGTCACCGGCATCATGACCATCGACAAGCGTTACCTGGACAACGCTGCCACGTTGTGCCTGAGCGGTCCGAAGAAGCTGGTGAAGGTGATTTTACCGGCGGCCATGCCGTCCATTCTGTCCGGTTTCGTCACGTCGCTGCGCAGCTCGTTTCTGGTGCTTGTGTTCGCTGAGATGTACTCTGCGCAGTACGGCATGGGCTACTTCGTGAAGAAGAACGCCGACTTCGGCCTGTACGACAACACGTGGGCGGGTTTCCTGTTCATGATCTTGGTGCTGGTCATCGTCATGCAGATCTTCGAGAAGATCAAGAACCACCTGCTGCGTTGGACCATGGACTAGGGAGCGAACATGGCGAAGACGGAGTTTGTGGACGTTGCGTACAAGACGGGCGCGGGGCGCTACCTGCAGCAGGCCGACGCGCTGGAGCTGGCCGGCGGCGAGGTGGCGCGCCTGGGCAGCCGGGCGTTCGTGGTGGGTGGTCCGAACGGCCTGCGCGTTGCCGGCGCGCGGCTGGGCGCGTCGCTTGAGGCGGCGGGTGTGCCGTTTGACGTGAGGGAATGCGATTGCCCCACGTCGTACGAGGCTGCTGAGCGGCTGGCTGGCGCGGCGCGCGAGGCTGGCTGCAACGTGGTGGTCGGCGTTGGCGGCGGGCGCGTGATGGACCTGGCGAAAGCTGTGGCCGCCACGGGCGGCTGGCCGGTGGTGGAGGTGCCCACGTCCGCTGCCACGTGCGCGGCGTTCACGCCGCTGTCGGTGATGTACTACGAGGACGGGTCGTTTCGCGATACGTGGCGCTACGAGCGCGAGATCGACGTCGTGGTGGTGGACACGCAGGTCATGGCCATGCAGCCGGCGCGCCTGATTGCCGCCGGCGTGCTTGACGCCATGGCGAAGGTGCCCGAGCTGGCGCACGGCAGCTGTGCGCTGGATGCGGAAGGCGAAGACGTGCAGCGCTGGTGCGCGTACCGCTACGCGCAGGTGAATAATGCCGAGTTGGAACGCTGCGCTCCGGCGGCGTGCGCCGAGGCGGCCGCGGGCACGCCGGGTGCAGCGCTTGAGCGTGTGGTGTTCCTGAACGTGGCGCTGACCGGCATCGTCAGCGCGCTGACGCGCGGGTTTCACCAAACGGCGCTGGCGCACAAGTTCTACGACGGCATGCGCACGCTGTACGCGCAGCGCGCCGCGGGGTACCTGCACGGCGAGCTGGTGGCAATTGGCCTGGTCATGCAGCTGGTTTACAACGGCGATGAGGCCGAGGCGGCGCGCGTGCGGCAGCTGATGCGCCAGCTGGGCATGCCGGCAACGCTGCCCGAGGTGGGCGTGGAGCGTAACGACGCGGGCATCGAGGGCCTGAAGCGCTATATCGACGACGGCGAGTTCATCGGCGCCGATGCGGCCGACCAAGCGCGCTACGACCAGGCGTTTAAGGCCCTGTTTGCGTAATTGACATATAAGAGTAAGGAAGCAGATGAACGAAACGAATCTTGAGGGCGCCGGGTTCATGACCCGCGCCATCCATGCTGGTCAGGAGCCTGACCAGGCGTTCGGCGCGCTGGCGGTGCCCATTTACCAGACGTCGACGTTTTGCTTCGACAGCGTCGAGGACGGCATGGCGAAGTTCGACGGCACGAAGGACGGCTACGTGTACTCGCGCGGCGGCAACCCCACGCGCCGCGCGCTTGAGCTGAAGATGGCCGCCATCGAGGGCGGCGAGGACTGCGTGGCGGCCGGCAGCGGCATGGGCGCCATCAGCTCCGTGCTGCTGACGCTTTTGGCGGCGGGCGACCACGTTATCGTGGGCGACTGCGTGTACGGTTGCACGAACGTGGTCATCCGCGACGTGCTGCCGAAGTTCGGCATCGAGGTGACGCCGGTTGACACGGCCGACCTGGACGCCGTTGCAGCTGCCATCAGGCCGAACACGAAGATAGTGTACTTCGAGACGCCCACGAACCCGCTCATGAAGGTCATGGACATCGCCGGTGTGAAGCGTGTGGCGGGCGAGAACATCCGCGTGGTGGTTGACAACACGTTCGCGCCGCCGCCAGTGCAGCGCCCGCTTGCCTGCGGCGCCGATATCGTGGTGCACAGCGTTACGAAGTACCTTAACGGCCATGGCGACGTCATCGCCGGCGTGGTGGTTGGTACGGCCGACGACATCGCGCAGATCCGCAACATCGGCGTGACGAAGGTCAGCGGCGCCATCTGCGCGCCGTTCGACGCGTTTTTGATCATCCGCGGCCTGCAGACGCTTGGCATGCGCGTCGAGCGCCACTGCGCCAACGCGCTGGCCGTGGCGCGCTACCTGGAAAGCGTGCCGTGCGTCAAGCGCGTGCTGTACCCCGGGCTTGAAAGCTCGCCGTACCACGAGCTGGTGAAAACCCAGATGAACGGCCTGGGCACGGGCGTTCTGTCCTTCGAGCTGGCCGATAACGTCAACGGGCTGTCCGGTTTCGAAGCGGGCAAGAAGCTGCTGAACGCGCTGCGCCTGTCGCACATCGCCGTCAGCCTGGGCGACCCGGCGTCGCTTATCCAGCACCCGGCATCCATGACGCACCACAACGTGTCGCCCGAGGTGCGCGCCGAGATGGGCATCACCGACGGCCTCATCCGCTTCTCGGCCGGCCTCGAGGATGCCGAAGACATCATCGCCGACTTCAAGCAAGCCTTCGCCACGCTGTAAGGCGAACTATCGTGCCGCAAAGTGCTCCGGTACTTTGCGGCATTTTCGTCATAGAGAAAAGCAAGCGGGCCCGCGGTTAAAGCTGCGGGCCCGCTTGCGTGCTTTCGTTGTCGGTGCGTTAGCGGCCGAGGCTTGCGTCGTGCTTGGCTTGCGCTTCGGCGCTGTAGCGCTGGCGGTAGCGCACGTCCACCAGCTCGGCAACGATGGCGATGGCCAGCTCGGCGGGGGTTTTCGCGCCGAACTTCAGGCCGATGGGGCGCTTGATGCGCTCCCACTGCTCTTCGGTAGCACCGCGCGCAATCACCAGGTCGTGCACGGTGGAGTTCTTGCCCTTGCAGCCCATCATGCCCACGTAGTGCACGCCGTGGCGCACGGCCCACACGCAGCTGTCGGGGTCGAACATGTGGCCGCGCGTCAGCACGCACACGTAGTCGCCGGGCGCGGGCGTTAGGCTGGCCAGCCCGTCGAAGTTGCCGCCTTCAAGCAGCACGCGCGTGGCATCGGGGAAGCGCTCGGGCGAAAGGTACGCCGGGTCGTAGTCGACGGCCGTGACGGCGAACCCCACGTGCGCGGCCAGCGCCGACACCTCGGCCGCCGCGTCCGACGCGCCGAGCAGCCACACGCGCACCTGGTCGAACAGCGGCACGGAAAGCCAGGTCAGGCCTTCGAATTGTTCGTTGTGCATGCTCGGGCCACGCGTGACGTCCTTCATCTGGAACACGTCGCGCGGGCTAGGTGTGCGCGCGGACACGATCTCCTTCGCGTCGTTGCAAAAGAACACGGCGCCTTGCCCGTCGGCCGAGCCCACATCGCCATACTTCTTCGTGACCTCGTTGTCGGTGTTGGCCTGCGCTGCGGCGGCGTCCCACACGATCTTGAAGCCCAGCCAAGCCAGGTCGCCCTCGTCCATGGCGCGCGCGGCGCGCTCGAACACCGGTGCATCGGCTGCCGTGAGCGCGGCGGCAAGTTTGCCCAGGTCGTCGGGCGATACGTGCGCGTTGCCCGCCAGCGCCTGCGCGCTGAAGCACGGGAAGTCCTCGACCGAAAGCTCCACCGCGCGCCCAGCGCGCAGCTCGGCCGCAATGTTCTCCAACAGTTCCTTGTTCATGAAACCACCTTCACATCGTATGGTACTCACATTGGGTATGCGTCTTTGAGGCACCAGTTCTCGATGCCCCGAAATTCAGGAAAATCAGCAAGTTGCTTTACCGGCATTGACGTGGGGTTACTTTCGTTTTCCCACGTCAGACGCTTGCGGGAAAATGAGTATTTCGGGGCGCGTGAAAATCGCCAGGCGGCAAAGCGGAGCGCTCTGCCGCCATTTCTGTGCTTGCTATCGCAGCGTGCTCACGTGGCGACGCAGGGTGTAATGCCCTTGATGCGTGCCGACGGTGCATGCGCTGGCGGCCTTGTCCTGGGCGGCTGCGCCGCCTTCGGGCGCTACGTGCACGTGGCCGGCGTCGTCGACGCTTACGCGGCCGGCGGCAATCCAGCCGAGCACGCGCGGGTACAGTTCGTGCTCCACCTGGTGAATGTGCGTCTCGAGCGTCTCAAGCGTGTCGTCCTCGGCAACGCGCACCGGCTCCTGCGCCACGATGGGTCCCTTGTCGTAGTCCTCGTTGGCGAAGTGCACGGTGACGCCCGTGACCTTCACGCCCGCCGCGAACGCATCGGCGATGGCGTGCGCGCCCTTGAACGACGGCAACAGTGCCGGGTGCAGGTTCAGCACGCGGTTCGGGAACGCGTTCAGCATGACCGGCGTGACCTTGCGCATGTAGCCGGCCATAACCACATACTCGGCGCCGGCAGCCTGCAGCTCGTCGACGATGCGCGCGTCCGCGGCGTCGGGGTTAGCGTACACCGACCGGTTAAGAGCGGTCACCGGGATGCCAGCGGCTTTCGCGCGCTCGATGCCATACGCATCGGGACGCGAGGAAATCACCTTCACCACCTCAACGGCCAGACCCTTTGCGGCCTCGTCGATAATGGCCTGCAAGTTCGTGCCGCTGCCAGAAAGCAGCACGCCGATCTTCAACTTCTCAGTCACAGTTAGCCTTTCGTTCAGCGGGCGCTCGGCGCAGGTGCCGCGTCCGCAATTTCAATGCCTTGCCGTCAGTATACGCGCTGGCGGCAAGACGGGCGCCTTGCCGCCAGCAAGTGCCATCAAGTATTCAGGCGGTTCGGCGGGGAAATGTCGCGCATCCACCCCCGCCGTTGCGCAGTTCGCCTGTTGCTTTGCCGTTTTCGCCCCGCCGCCGCACCGCGGGCTTTATGATGGACGCATGCGAAACGGGCTTTCCCGCCCGGGGCACTCACCCCCCAGGTTCGGTAATTCGCGGGCGCGCGCCCGCTTTGCGACAGGAAACGGTTTGGAAGGAGCAAGTAAGTGGCAGATCCGAAGGTCAAGCGCGTACTTATCTCGGTGACGGACAAGACGGGCGTCGTCGAGTTCGCCCGCGCGCTGCACGACGAGTTCGGCGCGGAGATCATCTCCACCGGCGGCACGGCGCGCGTCATCGCCGACGCTGGCGTGCCGGTCACGCCCATCGACGAGGTGACGAAGTTCCCCGAGATGATGGACGGTCGCGTGAAGACCCTGCATCCCATGGTGCACGGCGGCCTGCTGGCCAAGCGCGACAACGCAAAGCATATGGCCGAGGCGGCCGAGCACGGCATCCAGATGATCGACATGGTGGTCGTGAACCTGTACGCCTTCGAGAAGACGGTGGAGTCCGGCGCGGACTTCGGCACCTGCATCGAGAACATCGACATCGGCGGCCCGTCCATGCTGCGCAGCGCCGCGAAGAACTTCGAGAGCGTTGCGGTGGTCACCGACCCCGAGATGTACGAGGGCATCCTGGCCGAGATGCGCGAAAACGGCGGCGCCACCACGCGCGACACGCGCATGGAGCTGGCGCTTGAGGTGTTCGAGAAGACGAACGCCTACGACGGCGCCATCGCCGACTTCCTGTTCGACCAGATTCAGGCCGCGCATCCGCACGAGCACGGCGAGGGCTGCGGCTGCGGCTGCGAGGACGGCGAAGGCCAGGGCGAGTTCCCGCCCGAGTGCGCGCTGTACATGGAGAAGCAGCAGGACCTGCGCTACGGCGAGAACCCGCATCAGCAGGCCGTGTTCTACCGCGTGGAGGAGTTCGCCCAGGAGCACAGCCTGGTGAACGCCGAGCAGCTCAACGGCAAGGAGCTGTCGTACAACAACATCCTGGACACCGACGCGTGCTGGTCGCTGGTGCGCGAGTTCGACGAGCCGGCCGTTATCATCCTGAAGCACCAGAACCCGTGCGGTTCGGCCACGGCGGCCACCATCGCCGAGGCCTACGACAAGGCGTTCGCGTGCGACCCGAAAAGCGCGTTCGGCGGCATCATCGCGGCCAACCGCACCGTCACGCTTGAGATGGTCGAGCACATCAACGAGAACAAGCAGTTCGTGGAGGTGCTGATCGCGCCCGAGTTCGAGTCGGCGGCGCTGGAGCTTTTGCAGCAGAAGAAGAACCTGCGCGTGCTGCGCACCGGCGGCGTGGACGCGCCGGCGGCCGTGGAGGTGCGCTCGGTTGACGGCGGCGTGCTGGTGCAGGACGTGGACCGCGTGACCGAGGACCCGGCCACGTTCACCGTTCCCACCGACCGCAAGCCCACCGACGACGAGATGCGCGAGCTCCTGTTCGCGTGGCGCGTGTGCAAGGGCGTGAAGTCGAACGCCATTCTGGTGTCGCGCGACCATGCCGGCATCGGCATGGGCCCGGGCCAGCCCAACCGCGTGGACAGCGCGCTTCTGGCGTGCAAGCGCGCGCACGAGGCGTGTGAGCGCATGGGCGTTGAGGCGAAGGGCCTGGTGTGCGCTTCCGATGCGTTCTTCCCGTTCCGCGACAACGTGGACACGCTGGCCGAGTGGGGCGTGACCGCCATCATCCAGCCCGGCGGCTCCATTCGCGACGATGAGTCCATCCAGGCGTGCAACGAGCACGGCATCGCCATGGTGTTCACGGGGCACCGCCACTTCCGCCACTAGGCGGCGCGGGCGAAAACCGTTTGCTGAGCAGCGGCGACCCTTCGCGGGGCCGCCGCTTTTTGCGTGCAGGGGGCTTGCTTGGCCGCCTCTCGGCTGGATTGTTCGTGCCGTTCGCGAACTTTTGGATGATTTCTCGTGTCGGTTTCGTTCTCGGATTCTGACGAATGCGTGACATCGGGCTGACGTTGCCGCCGCGGCCGACGCCGTCCCGTATAGTCAGCGTTATGAAAAAGTCAGACGCACTCAAAATACTGGGCCTTTCCGAAGGCGCCACCGACGATGACATCAAGCGCGCACACCGCAAGCTTGTCATTGCGCATCATCCCGACAAGTTCCCGCTCGACTCGAAAGAGCATGCCGAGGCCGAGGAGCTTACGAAGCAGATCAACGAAGCGCGCGACGTGCTGATCAATCGCAGCTGGACGCCGGAGTTCGACCCGCGCCGCGACCCGCGTCCGTATGCGGGTAACCCGTACGCGCACCCTTCGGGCTACGGTGCCGGCACGCCGGGCCAGGGCGGCTCGGGCGCGGGCGCCGGTTCCGACCCGTTCGACCCCTTTGCCGGCTGGCCGTTCGGCACGCCGGGGCAAACCACGTATGTGTGGACCAGCTGGGACGGCATGCACGGCGCCTCGCGCGGCCAGGGCGGCACGAACGCCGGCTGGCCGTTTGGCGACTTCACCGTGGAGTACGACCCGTTCGACCCCTTCGCGCCGTTCCGCGCCACGCACGCCGACACGCAAACCAGCGAGGAAATCTTCGCGAAGGCGAAGAAGGACCTGCGCATGGAGGCCGGTGTGGTGGCGGGCAAAGCGGCGGCGCTTGCGCTGCTGTCGATTGTGGGCTCGGCCGCCACGGGGCTGTTCCTGTACGTTATGGCGTCGATTATCTACGGGCTGTACAAGCGCATGGGCAGTCTGCTGGTGATGCTGCTCGTGCCCATCATGCTGTTCGGCGCGCCGCTGATTTTCCTGCTGGCGCCGCACAACGGCCTGGTCAACGGCCCGCTGACCATCGCGTTTCTGATTTCGGTGCTGTTCGACTTCCAGAACATCCGCGACAAGGCCCGCGTGTACAGCGCCGCGAAAGTTGGACTGTAGGGTCTTGGCGAATTTGTCTATTGGAGAAGGCGCGAACCCAAACCACGGGTTCGCGCCTTTTGCTGTTTTTGGGGCGCGCGTTTCAGATTGGCAACCGTTTGCGTGGGGGCTGGACAACCGGGGCGTTTTGAGGTGGCGCTCGCGGTATACTTGCAGGTTGAAGATGGAACGTTTTAGCGCTGTGAGGCAGGCGGCGCGTTCGCAGGAAGGGGTTGGACATGGTTATCCTTGACGAGCCATACGCTTCGCCGCAGCTGCTTGAATGGCTGGAGCAATCCCAGCACCCGGTGCTGCGCAACGCGTTTTCGCGCCGCGAGGCGTTTCGTTCAGGTCGCACGCTGAACCTGGTGGACGCCGCCGAAGCCGCCGCGCGCCTTGATGCGGGCGAGCGCGTGTACACGAACTCCGAGAACGCGCTTGCGTGGATTTCCGAGCACGTCGACAACGGGTCGCTGACGCGCGCTATTGCAACCTTCAAGGACAAAGTTGCCATGCGGAAGCTGTTGTCCCAGCTTGACGAGGGGTTTTTCTTCCGCGCCTGCACGGCTGACCAGCTGCCGCAGCTTGATTTCGCCGAGCTTGCCGCGCACGTGCCATTCGTGGTGAAGCCTGCCCGCGGGTTTTGCAGCATGGGCGTGCATGTGGTGACGTGCCGCGCCGAGTGGGACGCCGCGCTGGCCGACTTTGCGCGTAACGCGGCTACGTGGGCGGCAATGTATCCCGATAGCGTGGTTGCCGGCAGCGACTTCATTCTGGAGCAGTACATCACGGGGCAGGAATACGCGCTCGATGCGTACTTCGACGAGGCGGGGGCGGCGCACGTGCTCAACGTGCTGCGCCACGACTTCGCCGGCCCCGACGACACGTCCGACCGCATGTACACCACGTCCGCGGCCGTCGTGCGCGAGAACGCGCCGGTGTTCGAAGCGTGGCTGACACGCGTGAATGCCCTGGTGGGCGCGCGGAATTTCCCTGTGCACGTTGAGGTGCGCGTTGGCGAAGACGGCGTGGTGCGGCCCATCGAGTTCAACCCGCTGCGCTTTGCGGGCCTTGGCGGCACCGACGTGGCGCAGCATGCGTTCGGCTTCCGCACGTACGAGGCGTTTTTGACCGGTGCGCTGCCTGACTTCGACGCTGCGTTCGCCTATGCGGGCAACCATGTGTATACCATGTCGCTGCTGAACCCGCCGGCGGGCGTGACGGGCGGGGAAACGTTCGATTACCAGGCGTTTTCCCGGCGCTTCGCCAACGTGCTTGAGCTGCGCCAGTTCGACGTGCCTACGTTTGGCTGCTACGGTTTTCTGTTCATCGAAACGGACGAGAGCGCGCAAGGTACCGCTGAGCTGGACTTTCTGCTGCACTCCGACCTGCGCGAGTTCATAAGCGGTCTGCAGCCTGTTGCCGGCAGCGTTTCGCCTGCGGCTGCGTGCGCCAGCGACGCCGGCGTTTCGGGTGGCTCGACCCGGCGCGCGGGCGTGACGCGCGGCGATGGCGATGTCGCTTCGGATTGCGTGGCTCAGCGCGGCGTCGGTGCGACTTCAAACGATCAGACCCTGCGCCCTGCGTGCGCGCAAGGCGAATAGTAAGGGCTTCTGCATGAAATTCAACGTGAAAAACCTGTTCATGGGCGTCATCCTCATCATTGTGCTGGCGGTGGTGTTCCTGCGCGGCGACCAGCTGGTTGAGCTTGGCGAAACCATGAAGCAGGGAAGCCCCCTGCCGCTGGTGGCGGCCATTCTCACGCAGCTGTGCAAGTACTTCGCGCAAAGTTTCGCGTACTCGCGCAGCTTTGCCGCCGTGGGCGAGTACATGGAGCCGAAATCCACGTTGCCGCTGGTGTTCGGCACGTTTTTCATGAATACCATTGCGCCTTCTATGAACCTGGCGGGCACTACGCTGGTGGTGGACGATGCACGCCGGCGCGGCATTCCCGCCGGTAAGGCCACGGGCGCGGCGCTGCTGATGCAGATCACCATCGACGGCGCGTTTTCCACGCTGATGGTGTGCGCGTTTATTTTCCTGGCGGCCACGGTAGGTTTGTCGCCGGTGTGGTTCTGCATGGGCATGGTGGTGTTGTGCCTGGTGGGAACCATGGTCATGCTGCTGGTGCTTGCATATCGCAAGCCCGACGCGCTTATGCGCATCCTGCGCCCCGTGGAACGGCTGAGCTGCAAGGTTGTTTCGCGTGTGCGCAAAAAGCCGCTTGAGCCGTGGGCCGATCGCATTGCGAAGGCGTTTTCCGAGGCGGCCGGCATGATTGGCCACAGCCCGAAGCCCACGCTGCAGGCGTATGGCTGCTCGCTGATTGCCAGCCTGTGCGAGCTGTCGTGCTTCGTGCTGGTGGGCATCGGCTTTGGCGTGCAGAACGCGCCGGCGCTGGTGTGCGGCTATGTGGTGGCAACGCTGTTCGCCATGATCTCGTTCACGCCGCAGGGCGTCGGCGTGGTTGAGGCGGCCGTGGTGGTGGCGTTTACCAGCTTCGGCGAGACGGCGGCGGCAGGTACGGCCATTGGCCTGGTGTATCGCGGCATTGTGTTCTGGATGCCGTTTATCATCGGCGCGGTGCTTATCAACACCACGAAGGCGTTCAAGGGCGACGTGAAGCAGGCGGCTTACGACCAGGATATGGGCGCTGTTGCAGGTACGGCTGCTACGGCGGCGCGCCTGGAAGAGGAAGCGCGCGCCGATGCCGAGCGTCTGCGTCGGGAAGAGGCAGCGGAGCAGGGCGGTGCAGCTGTGGCTGATGCGCAGCCTACGGTGCCGCTTGCGGGCAGTGGCGTGCCGTTCGACCGGCGCGAAACCGAACTGATTCCCGAAGTTGCCCAGCCGATTGATGTGCTGCGGCAGGCAAATGCGCCGTTGGATGAGGCGCCGACGCAGCAGCTTAAAGCCGCAAAGGACACGCCTGCCGATTTGTCCGGCGAAGCTGATTAAACGTATCAGTATACTGGGTTTGCAAACCAAGTTGGAGCAAAGGGGCTGCGCTTGCGGCCCCTTCGTGTTTTAGGAGGACGTTATGACGTTGCTTGACACCCTGGGCATCACCACGGTCAGCGTCAGCGCCGATCGCGTGGAGATGCGCATGCCGGTGCGGCCCGAAATCTATCAGCCTCACGGGTTTTTGCATGGCGGCGCCACCATCGCGCTGCTGGAGTCGTGCGCAAGCCGCGCCGCCGAGGAGCGCACCGATTTCGACAAAGAGCTGATCTTCGGCTTGGAAACCACCATTCGCCACAAGAAGGCGCGCAAAGACGGCATGATCACCGGCGTGGCCGAGCTTGAGCGCGAAGAGCCCTCGTACGGCGGTCGCAAGCAGTTTTGGCACGTCATTGCCACCGACGAGCTGGGCGACACCATTTCAGAAGGCACGTTCATTACTAAAATCGTTACGAAAGAGCACTTCGCCGAGAAGCAACGTAAACAGGCCGAAGCTCATCAGAAGTAGTGTTTCCCTCATGCCGCACGCGCCCGCGTGCGGCATGTTCGTTTTTCGAGAAAGGAATCTTATGACAGCACCCGAAGGACCCATGAAAGAGCACGTGCGCGTAAGCTTGCAGATGCTGTACGACCGCAACCGCGCCTACATCAACGACCTGAACCCCGAGGTTATCGAGCCGGGCTACACGCGCAGCACCGTGACCATCCCGGAAAACGCCACGAACACGGGCGGCGGCACGTTCGGTGGCTTCTTGATGGCCATCATCGACGTGGTGGGCTCCACTATCACGTGGTCGTATGGCAAGCATGCCGTCACGCAAACGTGCAATGTGAACTTCATCCGCGGTGTCGGCATCGGCGAGAAGCTGGTGCTTGAGGCTCGCAACGTGCATTTTGGCCGCACCACGTGCGTGTCCGAAGTGGTGGTGTCCGACGAGCAGGGCAAAGTTCGCCTGACGTCCACGTGCACGCTGCACATCGTCGCCGACATCAAGCCCGACGACGCCATCGTGAAAGAAGCCTACGAGCGAGCTGGTCTTGCGCAAGGCGAACAGTAGCGCAACAGCATAACGCGCGAAAAGGCCCTTACGGGGGCTGGATTCGCGTTGCAAGGGGGGTGGGGAAACGAATCCTGCCTCCGTAAGGGCCTTCAAGCTTGAGCGGGGCGCCGTCTGCGATGCGGCGTCCCGCTTTGCTTCCTAGTAGATGCCGAACACCGAGGCGCCTGCCAGGTAGAACACGGCGCGCAGGCACACGGCGCCGATGACGGCGCATACCACGGCCGCCGTGCCGTACACCTTCCAGTTGCCGGTCTTCTTGCCCATGTAAGCGCAGGCAATCGGAGCCGCGCAGCCCAGGACGATCATCAGCAACGTGGGGATAAGGCTTTCGCCGCCGAAGACGTTCAGGCCGGATGCGGTGATGTCCTTCATCGGGTGCGTCAGGTCGTAGTAGTTGCCCACTTCGCTGACGTGTGTGGTGTTGATCATCAGCGCCGCCGCAAGCGAGGCCACGGCATTGATGATGGAGCCGACGAATGCGGGCATGCCTAGCTCAGAGGTGTCTTCGCCAACCGTCTCGCACACCACGGCTACCGTTGCGGGGCCCAGGATGCACGCCACGCCCAGAAGCGACACGATCCACAGCACGTTGCACCAGGCCGGGCGCGCTTCCATCATGTAGGAGTGGCCCATCACCACCACAAGCACGGCGCTCATGACGATGGCCAGGATGGCAACCCCCTTCAGCACGCTGCCTTCGTTCTTGCGCAGCATGGCCAGGTAAATCACGGCCACGATGGCAAGCACGATGATGGCGATAAGCTCCTGCGTGATGCCGGAGGTAATGTGGCCGAAGCCGTTGAAGATGCGCTCCCAATGCTGCAAGTGGAAGAACACGGCGATGCCGCCAACCACCAGAAGCACCGCAGAGACAATCCAGCAGCGTATCTGCGCTTTCTGCCCGGTGCCCTTAAGCGCCAGGTACGCCTGCGTGGCGAACGTGCCCGCGCACCACGACACGAGCGTGGTGAAGATAATCAAAGGCCATTGGAGTTCCATTATTCATCTCCCTTCCACTCGCGGTCGCGCAGCACGTACACGAAGCTGGGGTCGTTGCCCGCGTTCGGCAGGTGGTGCACTTCGGTTTGCTTGTCGTAGGGCTGCCCCAGCTCGCCGAACGTGATGCGGTTGCCCTCGAACAGCTGGTCATACTGGAAGTCGTTGTGCTCGCGGTCGGCCTTGTAGGCGTTGCGCGGCGCTTCGAAGCTTTCGATGCCCTTGTCCAAATCGCCGAAGAAGCGGGCGCGGCCGCCGCACTGGGCCACGCACTGGGGCAGGCCGCCCTGGCTGGTCAGCTGCTCGCACAGCGTGCACTTTTCAACCACGCGCTCTTCCTCGTTGAGGTAGCGGACGTTGTAGGGGCAGGACATGGCGCAGAACTGGCAGCCGATGCACTTGGCCTTGTCGATCTGCACGGTGCCGTCGGCCATCTTGTGGCTGGCGCCGGTGGGGCACACCTCGACGCACTTCGGGTTTTCGCAATGCTGGCACTGCACGCTCAGGTAGTACATGTCCACGTCGTTGGACGTTTTGTAGTCCTTGCGCTTGTAGGGGCCGATGCGCAGCATCTTGTTCCAGTACGAGCCGATGGGCACGCCGTTGATGACCTTGCAGGAGACCATGCATGCCATGCAGCCCACGCAGCGGTTCAAGTCGGTGAGAATGGCGTATTGCGTCATGGTTTATGCCTCCTTCCTGATTTCATAGTCGGGCATCCATTCCTTCAGACGCGGGTCGGAGGAATCGTGGATGATTTCGGTGCCGTCCTCGGTGGCGCAGGGAATGACCTTGCCATCGGGGCAGTTCTCAGGCGTTGCCTTGTAGATCTTGCAGCGCACGCCGCGCATGTGCGTGGAGCTGATGAACTTGTCGGCGGCCATGGGGTCCCACAGGCACTCGGCGTTGGACAGCTTGAAGCCGTGCGTGGGGGCCGGAAGCTCCGGGAACCACCAAGCATGCTCGGCGTTCGCCCAGCCTTCGGCAATGCCTTCGTACAGATCGACGCACTGGCGAATTTTCGTGCAGTACTGCTTGCCCAGGTCGGAGTGCGGTTCCACTTCGATCCATGCCCAGTCGCCCTGCTTGAGGCCCAGCTTTTCGGCATCGGCGGGGTTGAGCTCCAGGCGAGGTACGGGCCACAGCTCGCGGCACCACGGCAGCTGCCTGTGCTCGGAGTGGAAGTACACCGGGATGCGGCGGCCGGTGGTCAGGATGATCGGGTAGTCCTGCTTGGACTGCTCGGTTTCCCATGCGCCGCCCGGGGCGCTGACGCACGGCTCGTAGTTCGGCATGATTTCCTTCATGACGTCGAACTTGCCGGGCTGGAACTCGTTGGCCTTGTCCAGGCAGTACGTCTCGAACATGATGGACCAGATTTCCACCAAGCCCGAAGGCGTGGGGCAGCCGAAGTTCTTGTCCGTGGGCGTGCCGTCTTCGTTCTTCGACCAGGGGGAAGCGGTGCAGGCGTCTTTGCCCATGCGCATCCAGCCCGTTTCGAAGCGGCGGTACGTGCCCCAGCGGTTCGGCTCAAGCACCTTGGCGTTGAACCAGCCGTGCTCCTGGAAGTCATCGACGTACTCCTGCATGTGCTGCCACTTGCAACCGGGGTAGCGGTCGCCGAAGCCATCGACTTCGTTGTGGGCGCGGAACCAGTCTTCCATGCGCTCGTCGGAGTCGTAGGCGCCGGGCGCGTCGCCCTTGATGTTCGTCCACGTGCCGTTGGGATTGCCCTGCTTCTCGAACGACTCGAAGATCAGGCGGTTCACGTCGTAGTCAAACTTCACGTCTGCCGGGGGCTCGACGGCGCGGCACGTCATGCCGATGCCGCCCGATGCGCCCTGGGACACGCGGATGTTGTTGATTTCCAGCCAGTGCGCCACGGGGAGCACGATGTCGGCCATCTCCGTAGAGGGGTGATGGAACATGTTCAGGTCAACCCACATATCAAGCGACTGCAGGGCGTCCCACGCCAGGTTCGCGTTGCCCTCGTTCATGAATGAGCCGGCCTCGTTGATGCCTGCGCGGATGGGGTACGGGTCGCCGGTGAGGATGGCCTCGTACATGCTGGTGACGTCGCACCACTCGTTGTACAGCGCTGTGACGGGGTACTTGTCTGCGCCCACCATGTTGGAGTACACGTCGTACTGGTCGGGCAGGTTCGTGATCTCGTACTTCGGCACCGTGCCCTCGTACATGGGCGGCAGCGCGCCTAGGCCGGACAGCACGTGCTTGACGGCCTGCGGCATGTTCGTGCCCGGGGCAGCGGTGGACTGTTCGTCGACGGGCGTGCGCGAAAGGCCGCGGTTGCCGGCGGGGCCGTCGAAGTTGCCGGTGGTGTAGGTGAGGTTCAGCACCGCGCGCACGGTTTGCGTGCAGGCGCCTTCCTGGTCAGGAGACAGGTTCAGGTGGATGCCGCCGTTGCCGTACTTCTGGCCCTCGGGGCGCGTGGCCCAAGCCAGGCAAGCGTCCTCGATGAGCTTCGGATCAAGCTTCGTGATCTTCGAGCACCAGTCGACGGTGCAGTCCTTCACGGACTCCACCAGGTAAGACCATACGGGGCGCACGGTGTGCACGCTGCCGTCGGCCAGCGTCACCTGATGGCTGCCCGTCATGTCGAAGTCGATGCCGGCGTCAGTCAGCTCGTTGTAAGACAGCGGGGGCAGGTAGCCTTCCTGCGACGTGCCTTCGTACACGACGTCCATCTGGTCGCGCGTAGGCGCGGTGTGGTGGCAGCCTTCCCACTGGGTTTCGTCGGTATCCCAGTACACCAGGCCGCCCTGGCCGTCGTTGGCGTTTTTATTCCAGGCCATGAACCTGCGGCACGAACCGTCTTCTTTCAGGTCGGATTCCTTCAACAGGCGCGTCTTCAGTTTTTCGCCGGTAAGGTCGGGCATGACCTGCACGTTCGTGGACAGCGTGTGGTAGCGGCCGCCCGTAGGCTCCATGTCGTCGACCACCAGGATGGGGCTGTTCGTCCAACGCTTGACGAATTCCCAGTCCACCAGGTCGTGTTCGATGATGATGTGCTGCCAGCACAGTGCCAGCGCGCAGTCGGTGCCGGGCTCAAGGTTCAGCCAGTAATCGGCTTCCTTGCCCGAACCGGACAGGCGCGGGTCGATGCAGATGTGCACGTCGGCCTCGGTCATCTTGTCCACGATGTTGCGGCACGAGTCGTCGTAATTCGAGTTTTCAGGCGAGGTGCCCCACTGCACGTACACGCGTGGCCCGTCGCGCAACGCAAACCACGGGGCGCCGTCAACAGAGCTCAGCCAGCCCATCAGGCGGCGCGGGCCTTTGCAGATGGAAGATGCCACGCGGCTGTTGGGGCTGTCGAACAGCCACTTGTAGAATGCGTAGGGGCCGTATACCCACTGGCGCGACGTGCCGCACATGCCGAAGCAAGCCTGGCCGCCGTACTTCTTGATGACCTCGTTGAAGCCCTTGCCGATGGATTCCATGGCCTCGTCCCAGCTGATGCGCACCCAGCCCGGGTCCTCGCCCTTGGGGTTTGTGCGCTTCAGGGGGTGGTAGATGCGCTGCGGATGGTAGCACGCCTGCAGCGATGCCTGGCCCTTCGAGCAGTGGTTGCCCGAGGACTGCGAAGACGACTGGTCGCCTTCGGTTTTGATGACGCGCCCGTTCTGCACGGTCACCCAAACGCCGCATTCCATCTTGCCGCAGCCACGGCAGCAAGAGCGGATGCGCTTGATCTCGGACGCCTCGGCTTGCGAAACCTTGTTCTCGGCGAGCGCGGTTCCGTAGCTTGCAGCGCCGACGGTCGCTGCGGCGGCGGTTGCAGCCGACAGTTTCGCGAACGTGCGACGTGTCATAGTCAGCTTCCCCATGAATCCTCCTCTTTGTTCGTCTGCGTTCCCGGAGAAAGGTGGGTTGGCGATGCGCCGTGCGCCATGATGTATCGAACGCTCAGACGATGGCGTTCGGCTTGTCGCGCCCCCTTGGCGACTGCCCCCCTCCGGCATCGGGTTCCCTCAACCCGACGGCTCGAGTATGCCTGCTTTCGCGGGCGCGCACATCATGCATTAGATGAGAAATCGGGCGCGAAACGCGCAAAAGTGCCTATAACACGTTTTGCATGATATTGGAGAAATACCTGGTCAAACGCGTATGATGCATAGTTCTCGCATTTCGTTCGCATTGGCGGGCCGATGGTACAATAGTGGCGGGGAAATAATTGAGCGTGAGGGGAACGCATGAGGGGAGCCGTAGGCGATCAAGCTTTCGAAGAGGAAGCGCTTGCCCGCGAAGGGCACGATATCCGAACATTTTTCAATAGCTGCGTGTGGGGCTTCGGGTTCATTCGTGCGTGGGTGTACATGATGTTTTTGGGCATGGGCGTCGGTGTGCTTTCGGGTGCGCCTGACTCCGTTTGCCTTGCCGTGTACGTCAGCTCGTCTGTTGCGCTGACTATTACATTGTTCGCCGGCGGCTTCGCTCCTCACGCTATCGAACGCGTGCTGACGCGCCCGGCTGGCCAAGTCGCTTCCATAGCGGCGACGGTTTTGGGCACCATCTGCGCGGTGGGCGCAAGCACTCTGGCTGACGCTCCGCTTGCCTTGCTGCTGGTAGGCGGCGTGGCTACGGGCGTGGGCTCGGGCCTTATTCATTTAGGATATGGCGAAATCCACCGCAATCGTCCGCCTGCCGATGTGGGCATCGAGATTCCCGTGGCGGTGCTTATCGCCGCCGTGGTGTTCTCTGCCGTGTCGTTTACCCCGTTCGCCGTTCAGCTTGCGGTGACGTCGGCGTTGCCGGTGGTATCGGGGCTGATCATGATGCGCGAAAGCCGCCGTTTTCGCGCGTGCCCGGCGCTGGTGTGGATGGATCGCAGCTCGCGGCTGATCATGCCCACGCCGCGCCTGATCGTGCGCGTGGGCGCGTGCGCGCTTGGCATCGGCCTGGCCGATGGTGTTGCCCGCCAGGTGTTCATCTCGCTCACGGGCATTTCCTCGTTCGATTTCTATCACCCTGCCATGCTGACCAGCAGCGTTGTGCTTGCCGTGCTGCTGGTGGGCTTCGAGCTGTTGCGCCGCGACAACACGTTTCGCGGCCTGTACAAGCTCATCACGTTCACCATTGCGGCTTCTATTGCGTTTGTGCCGTCGCTTTCGAACCTGGCGGGGCTGTATTGGCTTGGACCGCTTATCACGCTTATCGGGTACAACGCATTCAACGCGTTCGTCTGGATTCTGCTGGCCGATCTTACGTACAACTTCCGCTTGTCGGCCGCTGCCACGTTCGGCATCGGGTGGGGCATGCTGACGCTTGGCAGCACCGCTGGGCAGATGCTTGCCGCGCCGCTTGGCTCGACGGTGCCGCTTACGCCGCAGTTGGCAAGCTTTCTTGCGGCGTGCGGCACGCTGGTGGTGTTCGCCGTGTGCCTGTTCGTCATGAAAGACGATGACTTGGTGGACATTGTGGACCGGCAGAACATGGTCATGTCCGTTGGCGAAAACATGGCCGATGACGAGGGCGAATACGGCGAAGGCGACGAGGAGGGCGACCCGTACTCGCAAGCTCTTGCGGCAGGAGCGATTATCATTCAGCACCAGATTGGCGTTGCGCGCACCATCGATGAGATTATGGACGATGCGAACATCGACCCAGCTGACATTCCCCACATAGATCCGTTAACGCCTGAAGAGGCTGCAACCGATCCGATTGCGCAGAAGCTTGCACTGCTTGTTGCGGAATCGAAGGAGAACCCTCCCAAAAAGAAGCCGGCCCCGTTTAAAGCTAGGTGTACGAAGCTGGCGCGTGATTGCGGCTTGACGCCGCGCGAAACGGAGATTCTTATACTGTTCGCGAAAGGCCGTTCGGCGGCGCGCATTCAAGAAGAGCTGGTCATATCGCGCGGCACGGTCACCACGCACCTGCAGCACATCTACCGCAAGGTTGACGTGCATTCGAAGCAGGAACTGCTCGACGCCATCGAGGCACAAAAGTGAACGCTGCGTGGCGGCCTGGGCTCAATCGACGCAGCACCTTGCTCTCGCAGCTTCGCAATGAGATGAGTCCGACATATGATCTGTCCCCTTGTCAGGTCCACGCGCATTGGGCGGGCTGCTTATGAAATCATTTTGTATACACGAGTAAACTTCAGACAGTTTTCAGAATCGCTCTTTATAATCAGCCGCAAACAGGAAAGCAAGTTGCGCGCTAGGGTTTCTTCGCGCGCTTTTTGATGTTAGCGTCGCGCTTCGCGCTGCCTTGTGGGGCGGAGCTTTCGCTCAGTCCTACGAAATCTAGCGCCAAAACCTGACAAGGGGACAGGTTCCGCCGAAACCGACGGGGCCGTCATCTACAGAGGCATGCGGGTCAAATCGCGACTGCCGAACAGAAAGCGCCTGACTTCCATCACATCGCCTTCAACAACGTAGAACACCATGTAATTTCCTACTGCGAACCAATAATATGTTTGGGCGCGTGGGCGACTTGAGCGGTAAACCGTGGCTACCGTCAGATTCTGCTGATAGTCAAGAATCTTCGCTTCCACCTGGCCGATGAGATGCTCCGCTGCGGCCATGTTGCCAAGCGTGTTCGCGATATAGGACACGGCGTCGTTCAGATCGCCCCAGAACAGCGGCAGGTAGCGCAGCTTAAAGGGCTCGGGCGTCCCGTCCATAGGAGAGCCCCTTTCGGATGGAGGAGAACACTTCGTCGTGCGTGTAACGTTGCGTCGTCGTTGCCGCTTGCTTGTCTGCGGCATCGAGCGCATTTTCGACTGACCCGTTGATGTGCTCGAACTGTTCCATCGACATAACCACCATGGATCCGTAACTGTTCTTCGTCAGAAACACCGGGCCGCTTTCGCGCACGTCTTTTTCCACTTCGCCATATTTGTTGCGCAAGTCTGAAATGGGACGAATATTCATGAAGCGCCTCCTCTCAAAAGCTTACCCGAATTTCATCATGTCTATGGGCGAAGAGGCCGTTTTGCGTTGGCAAGAATCTTGGATTCCTGTAGCTTCGAGCGACTCGCCAAAGTTTTGCGGCAAGAATAGCGGTTTTCTGTAGCTTGAAATGTCCTTGCAGAACCAATTTTCCGGCTGAAATGGTAAGAATCTGGGGCTTCTGTAACGTTGGAGACGTTTTGGTGGTACAGGAATCGTGGATTCTTGCCAAATGGGGCAGCTAAGCCGCTGCTCGGGAACAGAATTCCCGAATTCTTGCCATAGGCGATCTGCCGTCTTGCCATGTTGCGACGCTGCGTATAAGGGGCGTCGCAACATCCTGCTGTTTGCCCGAAGTCCTGGTTACGCGGCTTCCTTCGCGCGCTTTTCCGTTGTTGCGTACACGCTGATGATGATGGTCGCCGCCACAACCAAAAGCGCCAACAGGATGGCGTACGACACGAGGTACGTGCCGAACGCTTCGGTCAAAAAGCCTGGTAGGAAGGTGAAAATGAAGCCGCCCAGCGCATAGCACACCTGGAAGTTCTTGATGGTGCGCGTTTCCTTGCCGCGCGGCGCCAGCTCGATGGACCACACGGAAATGCCCACGGTGCCCAGCGACATGCCCAGGCCGAACATGAACGCGCCCGCGCCCGCAAGCCCGGTGTTGCCCATGTCCGACAGGCACAAAATGGCGGTGCCGCCGATGTAGAGCGCGAAGAAGGCGATGGACCCGTTGCGCGTGCCGACGCGGTCGAACACCACGCCGCTGGCAAGCTTCGCCACCGTCAGGCACGCGCCGCTGATGGCTACCATGGCGGCGGCGCTTTCGGCGCTGAAGCCTTCGGACGTGAACAGCACGGCCAGGTAGTTGCCGCCGCCCACCGATGCGCAGCCGATGGCCACCATGGCCACCAGCAGAAGCGGCATGGCCTTCGGCGACAGGTTGCGGTTGGCGTGCCGCTTGCGCGCGGGTTTGTCTTCGCCAGCATTGCGGCTGCCGGCGGTTTGGCTGCCTTCGCCAGCTTTGCCCTCGTAGGGTTTCAGCTCCAGGTCACGCGGGTCGTTTCGCAGAAGTGCGAACGTTACGGCGCCCAGCACCAGCGCTAGCGCCGCCTCGAACGCGAACGCCGAGGACAGCCCGAACGCGTCGATAAGCGCCACGGCCGAGTTCGGGATGATGACGGCCGCCACACCCGACCCAACGGCCGCCACGCCGGCGACGGTGGCCACGTTCACGCGGAACCAGCGGTTGATAAGCATGGTCGAGGCAATCATGCCGCCCAGCCCGTAGCCAAGCCCCGTGAACACCGATGCGGCGCACAGCCCGGGGAAATTGCCCGTGTTCAGCGAATACAGCAAAAAGCCGATGCTCACGAACACCGACGCCAGGCACGCGCCGGCGCGGCAATCGAGCAGGTCGTAGTAGCGCCCGACCACCAGCATGGCCAGCAGCGACACGAACGTGCGCACGGACACGATGATCGACCCGCCCGAGTGCCCCACGCCCGGCAGGTCGACCAGGTACGGCTGATACACGGAAAACGACGTCGACGGCAGGCCGATGTTGGTGAACAGGATAAGAAAGCAGCAAAACGCAACCACCACTTCGTAGTGCTGCTTGATTTTGGCAAACGCCACGTTGATACCACCTTGCGAATCGGGGCCGCGCCCCGGGGATGTTGAACGAAGCCAGCATAGCAGCCGATTGCTACAGCCGGTGAAAACCTGCGGTATTTCCAGATTAGGCGGGCGCGGTCTGTTGCGGCGTTCGGCTATTTCCCCTGTTCGCGTAGGGCTTTGAGGATGGCGCGCTTGCGGGCTTGCTTTTGGTCGTAGGCGGCACGCTCGGCCTTGTGGCGGGCGAGGGCGGCTTTTTCGGCGGCGCGCTCATCGGCGTGGGCGGCTCGCTCGGCGGCCTTCGCCGCGGCTCGCTCGGCCTTGCGTTCGGCTCGTTCGGCGGCGGCTTCCAAGTCGCTGATGCGGCAGCCGCAGAAGTTCTGCCGGTACATGCCCAGCTGGCGGCTTCGGCGCGTGGCCTCGTCGTAGTAGGGGCGGAAATCCTCGAACACGGGCGCTACGCCCGCGTCCGCTGCGGCGCGCTCGACCTCTTCGCGAATGACGTCGGTATATTGGTAGGGGCTGACCGAAAGCGTGGTGCCGATGCCGTCGAACCCGCGCTCGGCCGCAACGCGCGCCGTCTCTTCCAGGCGCATGCGATAGCACGCGCGGCAGCGGGCTTCGCGTCGCGCGGGGTCCACGGACAGCACGGCCGCGCGCAAAGGGGCGCTCTCGGCCGGCGCGTTCGAATTGACGTGTTCGCCTGCGGGGGTGGAGTCAGTGAGGCTGGCTTGTGAAGCGTGTTCGGCGCCATTGCTTTTGTCACACGCGCTCGCGGCGACTGCGGTGTGTGCATTCGCCCGTGAACGCCCACTCACTGCATCGGATGCGGATTCCGAATCCGCGCGCTCGTTTTCGCCAGCGCCTTCCGCCTGTGTGTCGGTAACCGATTGCAACCGGCTGTTTGCGGCTGCCTCTGCTCGTGCGCGCTCTACGTCCGCAATGGCCGCGTCCCCGATGCGCCCACACACGTTTTCCCAGATTGCAGGGTTGTACGGCCCTTCAAGCACATCGAAGCCTTCCGCGCTGGCCCACGCGCGCAGCGTTGCCAGCCGGTGCTGGTATTCCTCGGCGGGGTGGATGTTGGAGTTCGCATAGTAAATGGTGATGTCGTGCCCGGCGGCCTTCAGCAGGCGCGTGGGCTCAAGCGAGCACGGACCGCAGCACGCATGCAGCAACAGTTTCATTCGAACTCCTTTTTCGATGGGTATTGCGTCGCCGCCGCGGCGCTTCGCCTATACTACCACGCAGGCAATTATGCAACCCACCTGCGGCAAGCCCATCCGGGCAAGCTTGCGGAAAGGCACATCATATGGAGAAAAGAACCTACCGCGCCGTCTTCTTCGACCTCGACGGCACGCTGCTTCCCATGGACGTCGACGCGTTCATGAAGCGTTATTTCGCCGCGCTCGGCGGCTATGTGGCGCGCATGGGCATCGCGACCGACCAGTTCATGGCCGGCATGAAGCGCGGCATCACCGCCATGGCCACCAACGACACGGGCCATGCGAACGCCGAGTCGTTCTGGCCGGAGTTTTTGGCCGCCATCGACCTGCCCGACGGCGTCACGTCCGACACGCTCACCGACGCCATCACCGACTTCTACGAGAACGAGTTCGGCAAGCTCGGCGACGACGTGGAGCCGAACCCCGCGGCCGCGCGCGCCATCAACGCGCTTGTCGCCAAGGGCTATCCGCTGGTGCTGGCCACCATGCCCATGTTCCCGCGCCGCGCCGTGGAATGGCGCCTGACCTGGGCCGGCGTTGATCCGGCGGCCTTCGCGCGCATCACCACGTACGAGAACTCTACGGCCGTCAAGCCCAAGCTGAATTACTATGCAGAAAACCTGGCCGCCGTCGGCGTCGACGGGCGCGATGTGCTGATGGTGGGCAACAACACGAAGGAAGACCTTGCCGCCTGCCAGCTTGGCTGCGACGCGTTTCTGGTCACCGACTTCCTTATCGACCCGGTGGGCTTCGAGGTTTTCAGTGTGCGCCACGGCTCGCTCGAGAAGTTCGCGGACTGGGTGGAAACGCTGCCTGTGTGCGGCGACCCCGCGCAGGGCGTCGGCGATGCGCTTGTGCCCGCGGTCGCCCGCGAGCGCGCGCTTGCGGCCAACGGCATCGAGGACGGCACGGCCGGCGGCGCGAAAACGCTTGAGGAAGCCGGTCGCTCCGGCGGCGCCAGCTTCGTGATCAACGGGATGGAGGACTAGCTCATGGCCCTGTTCGATTGCACCATCGAGGCGCAAAGCGGCCACGCCCGCGCGCTTTCGTACGAGACGGCGCACGGCACGTTCCGCACGCCCATGTTCATGCCCGTGGGCACGTCGGCCACGGTGAAGGGCATCACGGTCGACCAGCTGCACGACCTGCAGTCCCAGGTGGTGCTGGCCAACACGTATCACCTGTCCATGCGTCCGGGCGCTGACCTGGTCGAAGAGGCCGGCGGCGTGCACAATTTCATGAACTACGACGGCCCCATGCTTACCGACTCGGGCGGGTTCCAGGTGTTTTCCCTGGCCGACACGCTCAAGCTTGACGCCGATGGCCTGACGTTTCGCAGCATCTACGACGGCAGCTACGTGCGCTGGACGCCCGAGTCCAACATGCACATCCAGGAGCAGATCGGAGCCGACATTGCCATGCAGCTGGACCAGTGCACGCCGTACCCGGCCGAGCGCAGCTTCGTGGCCAACGCCGTGGACCTGTCGGCGAACTGGGCGCGCCGCTGCCTGGCCGCGCACAAACGCCCTGATCAGACGCTGTTCGGCATCGTGCAGGGAGGCATGGAGCTTGACCTGCGCATGGAAAGCATCCGCCGCTTGCGGCAAATCGAGGACGAAAGCCTGGCCGCGGGCGGGCGTCGCTTCGGCGGCTTCGGCATCGGCGGCTACTCGGTGGGCGAGGACCACGAGACCATGTTCGAGACGCTCGGCCAGGTGGCGCGCGCCTGCCCCGAGGACCGGCCGCGCTACCTTATGGGCGTGGGCAACCCCACCACGCTCGTGCGCGCCGTGCGCGAAGGCGTCGACATGTTCGACTGCGTGCTGCCCACCCGCACCGCGCGCATGGGCACCGCGTTTTCCAGCACGGGCCGCATGAACATGCGCAACGCGAAATACACGCGCGACTTCACGCCGCTTGATCACAACTGCACGTGCCCGACCTGCCAAAACTACACGCGCGCCTACCTGCGTCACCTTGTGAAGCAAAACGAGATGCTCGGCGCCATTTTACTGTCGGTGCACAACCTGCACTTCCTGCTCGACCTCATGCGCCGCGCCCGCGAAGCCGTGCTGGCCGACGCCTACGAGGAGTTCTACCAAGCCTGGATGAACTCCCCAGCCGCCAAAGACTACTAAGCAGCGGGACGATCCCCGAACCTGACAAGGGAGCAGGCTTGTCAGGTTTGGTGGCAGGCCCCCCTTACGGAACAAAAATCGCTCATGTATGTGATTTAACTTGATTTGGTGAACTAGTGAGAAGAGCGGCAAGCTTGTGACCTGGGAAAACGCAAGCAGTTGTTGTTGCTTTAGGTGGCGTGGCGCAATTAAATCACATACATGAGCGATTTTTGGGCGCAGCAGGGGGCTTGCCCTTCGAAATGGCACCATTTTTGCCGCATGCCCTGCGCATTGCGCATTTCATAAACCGTTTACAAAATGCCACCGGGTGCAGGGGTACAATGAACCCTCGTTTTACACGGATTTGACGAGGTATTTCATGGATTACATTGAGGTTTTGAACAACATCGACGCCGCCGTTTGGGGTCCGCCGATGATCATCCTGCTTTTGGGCTGCCACATCTACACCACCATCCGCACGCGCGGCATCCAGCGCAAGCTGCCGCTGGCGCTGAAGCTTTCGGTCACGAAGGACAACGGCGCGCAAGGCGACGTCAGCAACTTCGGAGCCATGGCAACATCCTTGGCGTCTACGCTGGGCACCGGCTCCATCGTGGGCGTGGCCACGGCCGTGCTTTCCGGCGGTCCGGGCGCGGTGCTGTGGATGTGGCTGACGGGTATCCTGGGCATGGCCACGAAGTATACGGAAGTGTACGCTGCCATGAAATACCGCGTGAAGGACCGCCAAGGTCACATGATGGGCGGCGCCATGCACGTGTGGGAGCAGCGCTACAAGCGCCCTGACGGCACCGTGCCGTGGTGGGCGAAGTTCATGGCCATCTGGTTCGCCGTCATGGCGTGCCTCACCATCTTCGGAGTCGGATCGGCCGTGCAGACCAGCGCCATCACCTCGGTTGCGCAGGCGAACTTCGGCGTGGAGCCTTGGATCGTCGCCGCAATCGTGTGCGGTAGCGCCCTGCTCATCATCATGGGCGGCTTGGGAACCATCTCCAACATCTGCGAGAAGCTCGTGCCCATCATGGGCGTTGCGTACATCTTGGGCTGCGCCTATATCCTCGTTTGCAATTGGGCGTTCATCGGCGAGTCGTTCATGTTGATCTTCGAATGCGCCTTCACCCCTCGCGCGGCTTTCGGCGGCGCGGTGGGCAGCGGCATCATCGTGGCGCTGCAGTTCGGCTGCGCGCGCGGCCTGTTCTCCAACGAGGCTGGCCTGGGCACGGCCCCGCTCATCAGCGCCGCCGCCGAGTCGAAAAACCCTGCGCGCCAGGCGCTCGTGTCCATGACCGGCCCGTTTTGGTGCACGGTGGTCATCTGCTTCGTGACCGCTTTGGTCATCGTCTCATCGCTGTGCGCCCACCCCACGCTCATCCAGGACGCCGGCGTCACCAACGGCGCCACGCTCGCCAACGCCGTGTTCGCCACCATCCCCTATGTGGGAGCGCCCATCCTCATGCTGGGTATCCTGTGCTTCGCCTATTCCACCATCATCGGGTGGAGCTACTACGGCGAACGCGTCACCCTGTACCTGTTCGGCCGCCGCTGGGTGCCGCTGTACCTGGGCTTCTACATCTGCATGGGCTTTTTGGGCGGCGTGGGCGTCGGCGACGTGGCTTGGACGGCAACCGATATCTCCAACGCGCTCATGGCGCTGCCGAACATCCTCATGGTGCTCCTGTGCGCCGGCATGGTGGGCAAGGAAACGAAGCACTACGTCTACGACGGCAACATCGACGAAGAGCTGCGCGAAGAAATTCACGAGCTGCCCGAGAAAAGCGTGTTCCTGCGCAAGAAAGCATAGCCGCGCGGCGGCGCTGGCGAGTGTTTGTCACCTGCGTGTAAATTGGCCGGTTGTCGCACCGCGCGGGGCCAGTTGGTGGTACCTTTTCGACGTTTTCCTGGTTTTTTCGAGAGAGGTGGAAATGGAAGAGGAAAAGCGCGACGCGGCAGCGCCGGCTTGCGAAGGTGGGTCGGCGCCCGCCCCCAAGGGCGCGTCGGAGCCCCAAAGCAAGCCCGCTACTGCAACCGAGGGGGGCGCGCCCGGCACGGTGAAGTCGCTTGGCGTCTTCTCGTTCGAAGGCGATATGCCCTTGTCCCAGGCGGTGCCGCTGGGCTTGCAGCACGTCCTGGCCATGTTCGTGGGCAACCTGACGCCGCTGCTCATCGTGACGGGCGCATGCGGCCTGGCCGGCGCCGAGTTCGCCGACGTGCAGCTGTCGCTGCTGCAGAACGCCATGTGGATTGCCGGCGTGGTCACCCTGGTGCAGCTGTTCGGCATCGGCCCTGTTGGCGGTCGCGTGCCCATCATCATGGGCACGTCGTCGGGCTTCATCGGCGTGTTCAACTCCGTGGCCGCGTCGATGGGCGGCGGCCTGGTGGCGTACGGCGCCATCATGGGCGCGTCGCTGATCGGCGGCCTGTTCGAGGCGGTCATCGGCTTTTTCATGCGCCCGCTTCTGCGGTTCTTCCCGCCGGTGGTCACGGGCACCGTGGTGCTGTCGATCGGCCTGAGCCTCATCAGCGTGGGCGTGAACGCGTTCGGCGGCGGCAACACCGCCGTTGACTTCGGCTCGGCCGAGAACTTGTGCCTGGCGCTGGTGGTGCTGGTGGTCATCCTGGCCGTAAAGCACGCGACGAAGGGCTTTCTGAGCGCATCGTCCATTCTGGTGGGCATCATCGTCGGCTACGTGCTGGCCGCCATCATGGGCCTGGTGCTTCCCACCACCGGCATTGGCCCCGACGGCGCCGAATACACGAAGGCATGGGTGCTGAACTGGGATAAGGTTGCCGCGGCGTCGTGGTTCGCCATTCCCGATCTTATGCCTGTGGCGCCCGTGTTCGACATGCGCGCCATCGCGCCGGTGCTGGTGATGTTCATCGTCACCGCCGTGGAGACCATCGGCGACATTTCCGGCGTCACGCAGGGCGGCATGGACCGCCCGCCGTCGAACAAGGAACTGTCGGGCGGCGTGGTGTGCGACGGCCTGGGCTCAACGTTTGCCGCTGCGTTCGGCGTGCTGCCGAACACGTCGTTCAGCCAGAACGTCGGCCTGGTGACCATGACGAAGATGGTCAACCGCAAGGCCCTGGCGTGCGGCGCCATCTTCCTGATTTTGTGCGGCCTGTGCCCGAAGCTGGGCGCGCTGATTTCGATCATGCCGCAGTCGGTGCTGGGCGGCGCGGCCGTTATCATGTTCGCGTCCATCGTGGTCAGCGGCATCCAGCTGATCACGCGCGAGCCTTTGACCCCGCGCAACCTGAGCATCGTGTCCGTGGCGCTGGGCCTGGGCTACGGCATCGGCGCGAACCCTGCCATCCTGGCCGGTGCGCCCGAGATGGTCAGCCTTATCTTCGGCGGCTCGGGCATCGTGGCCGCCGCCGCGGTGGGCGTCATCCTGAACATCGTGCTGCCCAAGGACGAGAAAGCGTTCCAAAAAGACGCCAGCATCTAGCCGGTGCACGTGCGCGAAGAATGTGTCGAATGCCCTCGCAAGGTTTATGGCCTTGCGGGGGCATTTTGCTATCCAGCGATATGGACCTGCAGTTTTCGCAGGTCGTCGGTGGTGTCTATGTCGAAGAGCTCCCAGGGGCTTGCCGCTTCCACGGTGCGTACGCGCTCGGGGTGGGTTTTCGCTACGTAGCCGCCGCCTTTGCCTGGCGGCAGGTGGCGCAGCGCGTCGAAGGCCCAGGTAGGGAACAGCACGGGCGCGCCGGGCTGCCCGCGAAAGCTTGCACGCCAGATGCAGCCGGGGTCGCGCTCGGCGGCGGCAAGCAGCGCATCGATGGTGCGCGCCGCAACAAGCGGCTGGTCGCCCTGGAAGAACGTGACGGTATCGCAGCAGGTCAGCGCGTCCATGCCCAGCGCCACGGCCTCGTTGCGCAGCGGCAGGTCGTGCACAACGGCCCGCGCACCGGCCTTGCGCGCAAGCTGCGCCACGTCGGCGTGACGCGTCACCACCACGCGCTCGGCGAAGCGCCCCTCGGTGGCTCGCAGCACGTGTTCTACCAGCGGCATGCCTGCAAGGTTCGCCATCAGCTTGTTGCCGCCGAAGCGCGTGCCCGACCCCGACGCCATGATGATGCATGCGTGCGAAAGCGGCTTGTCGGTAGGCGAGGTCATCGGTGTGCCTTTGCAGATTCGATGGTTGCAGGATGGCGAAAGCGCCGTTTGGATTCGGGAAATTCGCCGTTCACACTATAATAAGGCCGTTTGTGTAAACCTCAAAGTAATGGGGCGAGTACCATCATCACTTTTCAAAAATATGTGCGCCCGCAAACCGTCGAAGAGGCGTGGGAGCTCAACCAGAAGAAGCGCAACCGCATCGTCGGCGGCATGATGTGGCTGAAGATGGGCAACCATTCCATCGGCACCGCTATCGACCTTTGCGACCTGGGCCTGAACGAAATCGAGGAAACCGACGACGAGTTCCGCATCGGGGCCATGGTCACGTTGCGCCAGCTTGAGCAGCACGTTGGCCTGGCTGCCTACTCGTGCGGCGCGGTGGCAGCGGCGCTCAAGGACATCGTGGGCGTGCAGTTCCGCAACGGCGCCACGGTGGGCGGCAGCCTCTGGCGGCGCATGGGATTTTCCGACGTGCTCACCGTGTTTCTGGCCATGGACAGCTACGTCGAGCTTCACCAGGCGGGCATCGTGTCGCTTGAGCAGTTCGCGAACATGCGCTACGACAACGACGTGCTTGTGCGCCTGATCGTGCGCAAGCGCCCCGGCGCGTTCGCGTACCGGGCCGTGCGCAAGCAGCGCACCGACCTGCCGTCGCTGAACTGCGCGGCCGGCGTGATCGAGGGCGAATATCGCGTGGCGGTGGGCTCGCGCCCGGCGCGTGCCGTGGTGCTGCGCGACGAGCGCGACCTTTTGGCCGGCGGCGTTACCGAGCAGAGTGCCGCTGCGTTTACCCAGTTCGCAGCTGAGAACGTTGTGGTGTCCGGCAACATGTGGGGCAGCGCGGAATACCGTCGTGCGCTCGTGCCCGTGCTGGTGCGCCGCGCGCTTTTGGCGCTTGAGGAGGTGCGCTAGATGGAAGTGAAGCTGACGCTGAACGGCCGCAAAGTCGCCGACGACGTGGCCGCCGACATGCTGCTCATCGACTTCGTGCGCGCCCATGGCTGCACCAGCGTGAAGCGCGGGTGCGAGACATCGGCCTGCGGGCTGTGCACGGTGCTGCTTGACGGCGTGCCCGTGCTGTCGTGCTCCACGCTGGTGGCGCGCGCGGCCGGTCGCAACGTGCAAACGCTGGAAGGCCTGCAGGACGAGGCGTCCGCGTTCGTCGGCTTTATCGCCGACCAGGGCGCCGAGCAGTGCGGCTTTTGCAACCCCGGCTTCGTCATGAACACCATCGCGCTGCTGCGCGAGAACCCCGATCCCACCGACGAGGAGATTCTGGCCTACCTTGCCGGCAACCTGTGCCGCTGCTCGGGCTACGTGGGGCAGCTGCGCGGCATCCGCGCGTTTTTGGACGCGCGAGATTCGGAAGGTGCCGTGGGCGCGGAAGGCTTTGAGGATGCGGACAGCCTCGGCAGCCCTGACGTTGCATCAAGCGCGCAGGAAGCGTCCGAGGCTGCACTTTCACCGAAGGCGTCGGGCGTAGATGGTGCAGCAGCTGCGCCGGCCGCAACGCGCAAAGCGGGCGCGGAAGGGGGCAGCCATGAGTAATCACGAATATCGCCAGGTGGGCAAGTCCGTTCGCAAGAAGGATTCCCTGCAGCTGCTGCTGGGCAAGCCTGTGTACACGGCCGACATCGTGCCCGACGCGCTGGTGGTGAAGCTGCTGCGCAGTCCGCACCCCAACGCCATGGTTAAGGCCATCGATGTGTCGAAGGCGAAGAAGGTCGACGGCGTGGTTGACGTGTTCACCTGGGAAGACGTGCCCACGCAGCGCTTCTCGAACGCCGGGCAAACCTATCCCGAAACAAGCCCCTACGACCGCCTCATCATCGATAGGCACGTGCGCTACGTCGGCGATGTGGTGGCCATCGTGGCCGCCGAAACCGAGCAGGCCGCCGACAAGGCCCTGTCGCGCATCAAGGTCACCTACGACGTGCTGGAGCCGGTGCTCGACTTCACCCGCGCGCTGGACAACCCCGTGGTGGTGCACCCTGAAGACGACTGGAAAATGCTGTGCGACCTGGGCAGCGACAGCAAGCGCAACCTCGTGTCCACCACCGGAGACGCCGACGGCGACATCGAGACCGTGCTGGCCGACTGCGACGTGGTGATCGACCGCACGTACCACACGAAGGCGTTCAACCAGGCCATGATGGAGACGTTCCGCACGTTCACCGAGCTGGACCGCTACGGGCGGCTGCACGTCATCTCGTCCACGCAGATCGTGTTCCACGTGCGCCGCATCCTGTCGCACGCGCTCGGCATCCCGAAAAGCCGCATCCGCGTGGAGAAACCGCGCATCGGCGGCGGGTTCGGCGCGAAGCAGACGGCCGTGTGCGAGATGTACCCCGCGTTCGTCACCATGAAAACGGGCCGCCCGGCCATGTGCGTGTACACGCGCGAAGAGGCGCAAACGTGCGGCTCGCCGCGCCACGAGATGCAGATCCGCGTGCGCCTGGGCGCGAACCGCGACGGCCGCATTCGCGCGCTCGACGTGGACACGCTGTCGAACCAGGGCGCGTACGGCGAGCACGGCTGGGCAACCTCGGGCCTGACCGGCCACAAGTCCATCCCGCTGTACACCGGTTCGCTGGAAGCGTTCAAATTCAAGGCCGACGTGGTGTACACGAACACCGAACCGGCCGGCGCGTACCGCGGGTTCGGCGCCACGCAGGGGCAGTTCGCCGTGGAAACGGCCGTGAACGAGCTGGCCGCGCAGCTGGGAGTGGACCCCATCGCGCTGCGCGAGCGCAACATGGTGCGCGAAGGCATGGCCATGCCCGCGTACTATGGCGAGGTCACGAACGCGTGCGCGCTCGACCGCTGCCTGGCGCGCTGCCGCGAGCTGTTCGATTGGGACGCGAAGTTCCCCGTGCGCGACATGGGAGGCGGCAAGGTGCGCGCCGCCGGCATGGCCATGTCCATGCAGGGCTCGGGCATTTCCGGCGTTGACGTGGGGTCGGTTACCGTGAAGCTCAACGACGACGGCACGTTTATGCTGCTCATCGGTGCGGCCGACATGGGCACGGGCTGCGACACCATCCTGGCGCAGATGGTGGCCGAGCACATGGACTGCTCGGTGGACGATGTCAGCGTGTTCGGCGCCGACACCGACGCGTCGCCGTACGATTCCGGTTCGTACGCGTCGTCGACCACCTACATCACCGGTATGGCCGTGCAGAAGGCGTGCGACAAACTGAAGGGAAACCTGTGCGCTATCGCGGCGAAGGTGCTCGACTGCCCGGCCGACGAGCTGGCGTTCGAAGACGGGCGCGTGGTGCGGCAGGCCACGGGGCAGACGGTGGAGCTTGCCGCCATCGCGCAGAGGAGCCAGTCGTTCTGCGACATCCCCGCCGAGGCTACCGCGTCGCACACGTCCCCGGTGTCGCCGCCGCCGTTCATGGTGGGCATGGTTGAGATCGAGCTTGACCGCGAAACCGGCGTCGTCGAGGTGCTCGACTACGTCAGCGTGGTCGACTGCGGCCTGCCCATCAACCCGGCGCTGGCGCGCATCCAGGCCGAAGGCGGCATCGTGCAGGGCATCGGCCACACGCTGCTCGAGGACATCACGCGCACGAAAGCCGGCGCCATGCGCGAGTCGAGCTTCTTCACGTACCGCCTGCCCACGCGCCTCGATGTGGGGCGCATCCGCGTGGAATTCGAGCAATCGTGCGAGCCGACGGGCCCGTTCGGCGCGAAATCCATCGGCGAGATTGTCATCAACACGCCTGCGCCCGCGCTTGCGCAGGCCATCTACCGCGCCACGGGCGTGTGGCACCGCGAGCTGCCCATCCTGCCCGAGCACATTTTGCTGGCGAAGGCGGGGCAGTAGGCATTCTTTGCGATCTGTTGCAGATTCGGCCGGGGGTGACGGCTATCATCGGCGGGGGCGGCAAGTCCACGCTGTTGCGTGCGTTGGCCGACGCGCTGGCGCTGCACGCGCGCGTACTGGTGGCCACTAGCACGAAGATGTACGTGCCCGATTGGTGCCCCGTGGTGCGGGACGCGTCGCTTGCGGCCGTTGAGCGTGCATTTGCGGAAAGCCCCGTCGTGTGCGCGGGCTTATTGTGCGAGCTGCCGGGCAAGCTTGCGGCCCCGGGGCTGGCGTGGGAGGCGCTTGCGGGTGCGGCCGATTACGTGCTGGTGGAGGCCGATGGGTCGCGCCATCTGCCGCTGAAGGCGCACGCGGCCCACGAGCCGGTGGTGCCGGCGTGCGCGAGCCGGGTGGTGTGCGTTGCGGGCATCGACGGCGTGGGCGAGCCGGTGTCGCAGGCGTGCCACCGGCCGCAGCTGTTCGCGCAGCTGGCGGGCGTGCCGGTTGAAGCGCCCGTGACGCCCGAGGCGCTGGCCGCGGTGCTGGGCGCAGAAGGCCTGCACGACATTCTGTATATCAACAAGGTCGAAAGCGCCGAGGCGTGGCAGCTGGCGCGGCGTGTGGCGCAGCTTGTGGCCACGCCCGTGGTGGCGGGAAGCTTGCGAAGGGGTGAGTTTGCGTGCTTGCGGTGATCAGGGGCGCGGGCGACATTGCCAGCGCCATCGCGTTGCGTCTGCACTGCTGCGGCATGCGCGTGGTCATGACCGAGATCGCGCAGCCCTTGACGGTGCGCCGCACCGTGGCGTTCAGCGAGGCCGTGCGGCTGGGCGAGGCCCAGGTCGAAGGCGTGCGCGCTGTGCGCGTTGCTAATGCCGGCGAAGCGGCAGCCGTTCTGGCCGCTGGGCAGGACGTTCCCGTGCTGGTCGACCCTGCGTGCACATGCATACGCGAGCTTGCGCCCGACGTGGTGGTGGACGCCATCCTGGCGAAGCGCAACGTGGGCACGCGTTGCGACATGGCGCCTGTTGTGGTGGGCGTGGGGCCGGGTTTCACGGCGGGCATCGATTGCCATGCGGTGGTGGAAACCATGCGCGGGCACACGCTTGGCCGTGTGTATTACGAAGGGTCCACCCTTGCGAACACGGCTGTTCCCGGGCTTATCGGCGGGTTCGCCGGCGAGCGCGTTTTGCGTGCTCCGTGCGATGGCGTGTTTCGCGGGGCGCGCGCCATTGGCGATCACGTGGAGCAGGGGCAGGCGGTGGCCTTCGTGGACGGCCAGCCGGTTGTGGCCATGCTGACGGGCGTGCTACGCGGCCTTGTTGCCGACGGTGTGCCGGTTTCGCGCGGTCTGAAGTGCGGAGACGTTGATCCGCGCGACGATGCCAGCTATTGCGCGCTGGTTTCCGACAAGGGACTGGCCGTGGCGGGTGGCGTGCTGGAAGCGATTTTGCACGTAAGCGGCGCACTGTCAGGCGGCGAAAGGCGGGAAGGTTGAGCATGCGAGAAATCGCGGAATGCATGGCGGCCGCGTTGGCCGACGGGCGCGATGTGGTGCTGGTTACCATTGCGGGCGGCAAGGGCTCGGCGCCGCGGCATGCGGGCTCGCAGATGCTGGTGGATGCGGAAGGCCTTGCGTGCGGCACCATCGGCGGCGGCGCGCTGGAAGCCCACGCGATTGCTCAGGCACGCGCGTTGCTGGGCAGCGGACAGGGGCGCTTCGAACAGCTTGATCTTGTGGCTGACCTGGGCATGGCGTGCGGCGGGAGTGCAAGCTTGCTGTACACGGCCGTGCGCGGCGGCGATGCGCGCTGGGCGCAGCTAGCCGCCGCCATCATTCGCTGTTTGGACGAGCGCACGCCGGCAGCTTTGCTGCTGCGTTGCCCCGAAGGCCAGCAGCTGTTCGAAGCTGCGGCGGCGCTGGTTGACGCCGATGGCAAGGAGCTTGCGGGAGATTGTGGCGCGGCGCCGGCCGATGCGGATAGAACCGCTGGTGCTGGTGGATTTGCCAGTTTGGGCAACGGTTCTGACGCCGTAGATGATGACGGCGCAGCCGGCCGGGCTGCGGTTCGTGATGCGACGCCCTTGCATTCTGTGGGCGCCGCGGCTTCGCGCTTCGATGGGGCTTGGCTTGCTCTTCCGCTTGAAATGCCTGTGCGTGCCGTGGTCTTCGGCGGGGGCCACGTGGGGCGCGCCACCGTGGCGGCGCTTGCGCGCGTGGGGTTCGCCTGCACGCTGTTCGACAGCCGCCCGGAGTTTGCTTGCCCGGAGGATTTCCCCGGCGCCCGCGAAGTGCTGTGCGGCGATTTCGACAGCATCGCCGCGTCCATATCGCTTGACGAGCGCGATTTCATTCTCATCATGACACCTGGTCACAACTCTGATTTCGCCGTGCTTGAACAGGTGCTTCGCCAGCCGCACGCCTACGTGGGCCTTATCGGCTCGCGCCGCAAGATCGCCGCCGCGCGCCAGCAGATGCTTGCGGCGGGCATCCCGCAGGCAGACATCGACGCCGTGCACATGCCCATCGGCCTAGCTATCGGTGCGGAAACCCCCGAAGAAATCGCTATCAGCATTACCGCCGAATGCATCCAAGCCCGAGCAGCGTTGCGCCGGTAAAACCTGACATAAGCTGACAAAGGGACAGGCCGTTACCACTGCGCCAAGCGCCAGGCCCTTCGTGGGGAACGTGCCCTTGGCGTATTCCAGCTGCCAGATGTCCTCGTCGAGCAGCGCCTGCACGGCAACAACCTTGCAGCAGTCGATGACCGAGCCGCCGTCCACGGCCAGGATGTCGGTGACGCCGTGCTCGCGCGCCAGCTTGCGCCTTCCTGGGCCTTGGCGTACGTGGGGTTCGGCATGATGCCGCCGAAGTCCACGACGGTTTTGCCGGCCGCTTCCAGCTGGCCGCGCACCTGGTCGTACGGGCCGCTGCGTCTGATGGAGCCGCCGCCGAACGCCAGCATCACCACGTCGCCCATGCGGGCAATTTCGGCGTCAAGCGCCTTTGCGGTCGTGCCCTCGCCGAAGTGGACGGGGGTACGAGTAATCGAACGGAATCGTATGCATCTCCTTGTGCTGTTGCGTGGTTGTGCAGGCCGCGTGCGGCGGCTTGGCGCTGAGGGCCCGCAGCCGCGATTTGCGGTGCGCCGATCCCTCGCTTGTGTCATCAGCATAGCTACCGGTGGTAACAACCGGTCAAGCGCCAGCGCAAGCAAATTCACCAGCATCACGTTTTTCTACTACCCACATCTGCCAATCGGAACCCCACTTTGTAGGCGCGAGCGAAAGCTCGTGCCCAAATCGCAAGCGCCGAAGGCTCGCCACCAATTTCCTCCTCCCGCAAACAACATCATGCTTCCGCGTGCGTGGGCTGTCGGTGTCTTTTCGGCCTCGGCGCATTTCGGGCATCCGCAATGGAGTATCGTGCTTGTCGGTTAATGGCAGAAATTGCGCATCGAACGGCAATGCAGGGGATTGCGGAAGGCGAAGGGGATGACTGTGGCGAAGGATTCGAAAAACGGGCGCTCGTGGCCGCGGCGCGCTGCGATTGCGCTTGTCGCGGTGATCGTGTTGTGCGCGGTCGGCTTCGGCGTTTACGTAAGCGACTACTATCACGCGGGCTCGGACGCGCAGTCGCTTGTTGCTGCCGGCGAAGATTCCGCGGGTGCGCGCATTGTCGACAATGGCTCATCCATCGCGGTGGGCGATTCCGCTTCCGAATACGGCGTGGTGCTGTACCCGGGCGCGAAGGTGGCCGCGCAGGCTTACGTGCCGCTGGCGTGTCAGCTTGCCGACCGCGGCGTGTACTGCGTTATCGCGAACATGCCGTTTAACCTGGCGTTTTTCGGCATTGATTCCGCGAATGCGCTTATGGCCGCCGCTCCGCAGGTTCAGCATTGGTGGCTTGCGGGCCATTCGCTTGGCGGCGCGATGGGCGCACAGTACGCTGCCGGCAATGCCGACAAGCTCGAAGGCGTCGCTTTCCTGGGCGCTTATGCCGCCAGCGATTTGTCGTTCACGAACATCAAAGCGCTGGTGATATACGGCGATGCCGATGGCGTGCTCAATCGCGGTAAGCTGGCTACGAACGAGACGAATCTTCCCGCGGGCGCGCGAACGCTCGTCATCGAGGGCGGCAACCACGCCGGTTTCGCCGACTATGGCCCGCAAGCAGGCGACGGCGAAGCAAGCATTTCGCCAACCCAACAACAATCCCAAACCGCCGCAGCCATCGCAAACGCCATGCGGGCATAAGCGGCATCGAGTATCGGGTAGGGGCGGAATTCGCCACACGAAGGCGGACTTTGGGAACGAGCCGCCCTCCTTTTCGGGGGCGAATTTCGCTTTCTGATGCTTTTATCTCAGCGCGAAACGCTCGCCGTCGCTTATGCTGGTAACAATGGCGCAAGCCACCTATAATCCCAGGTCATTCACCGTTTGCTTCGTGCAGCTTATGAACTCTTGCGTTGCCAGCGACGCGTGGGCAAGCGAGGGCACGGCGATGCCCAGCTCCACGAAGCGCGGTGGGTCGAACGGCAATTCCACCACGCTGCCGTGCCAGTTTTGCGCCATCAGCTTGTTGTTGATGCTGATGCCCAGCCCCGCTTCCACCATGCAGTATGAGGTGTAGCTGCTGGTAGCGGGTCTTGTCGCAGGGGGAATCCAGTCGCCGCGAAACGGCCGCTTCGCGAAGATGGCGCAGTCGATGGTGTGCTGCTCCACCCAGCTGACCAGCTGCTCGTTGCCCGCTTCCATGGTGCGCATGCGCACGCCAGGGTGGCTGCTTTGGAAGGCGCGAAGGATGTTGGGAAGCCACGTTGCGGCGGTGCTCGAGTAGGAAGCTACGGAAATCTCGCCTTCTGGCAGGCCTTTTGCAGCGGCGGCTTGCTGGCGGGCGCGTTCGGCGGTGAGCGCAAGTTCGCGCAGGAACGGTTCAAGTGCCACTCCGTCCGACGTTAACGCCACGCCGCGCGAGGTGCGCGCGATAAGCGTTATGCCCAACTCGGCCTCAAGCGCGTTGACCATGCGCGTGATACCCGATGCAGTGTAGCCAAGTTGCTGCGCCGCGGCGGACATGCTGCCCAGCTCCACGGCAGTTACCAGCGCGCGACATTTCTCGCTATCCATGAGCGGTCTTCCTCCTAGGGTTTTGCCGGTAAATATCCCGGCCGTTCGTTGCGGGGCGAAAGTTTTTGCGGGCGCGTATGCGGAAGCGAGCGATTACTTGCATCCTCGAGGCTATGGCGTGCGTGAATGCCTCTTGCAAAATGCACGGCGCGCGTTCTCCGTGCAATGCAAACGCTCTTCGCGCTTCCTCAGCGGCGCGCGCACCCATTTGCTATGATGTAACGTCATACATAACCATATTACTAATCAATCGCTTCTGTCATAGCGAATGATTTCGTACCCTTGTCCTGGTTTATCTGTCAAAGAGAGTTTCGAAGCACGGAAAGGGGCAATCATGACGCACATGCAAGCATCGGTGTTGATGGTATTGGTGGTGCTTGCGCGCAGCATCGCGTATCTGTTCTCGAAAACGCTGCTGGGCGAGGTGGCGCCATTGTGCCTGCTGGCGCTGCGTTTCGGGCTTGCATTCGCGTTGCTAGCTATCATGTTTCGCAAGCAGCTTCTGGCGGCGTCGCGTGCAGAGCTTGCGCGCGGCCTAGGCCTCGGTGGGCTGTTGGCGGCGCTCATGTTCTGCGAGATGCTGGCGCTGAAAATCACGGATACCACGGTGGTTTCATTCATCGAGAACACGGCGGTGGTACTTGTCCCGCTTGCGGCGGCCGCGCTATTCGGCGTGAAGCTTCGTGCGTCCTCGATGTGCTGCGCGCTTGTGGCACTTGGTGGCGTGGCGCTGCTGACCGTGTGTGGCACGCATGCCAGTATCGGCGCAGGAGACGGGTTCGCCATGGCTGCTGCGGTGCTGTATGCGCTGTTCATCGTAGTGACGGCGCGGTTCTCGCGTGCGTGCGACCCCATCCTGCTCGGCGTGGCTCAAATGGTCGGCGCGTTCGCGGTATGCGCAGTGGCCACGTTCGCGCTGGAAACCCCGTCGCTGCCGCAAAGCGCCACAGGATGGGGCTGCCTGGCTGTGCTGGTGCTGGTGTGCAGCGTGTTCGGTTTCACGTTTCAGCCGGTGGCGCAAAAGTACATCAGCGCAGTTCAGGCGGGCATGACGTGTGCAACGAACCCGGCATGTGCCTCGGTAGTTGGCGTACTGGTTCTCGGTGAACAGCTGACTCCGCTCGGTTGGTGTGGTGCCGCGCTCGTGCTAACGGCGCTGATCATCTCAACGTTGCTGGGCAACAAGGCGCGTGAAGGTAACTCGGCGAAGGCCGCTGAGTGATATTTGCTCGGTTTTTCGGTGGTGGATTTTACGAAGGTGGTAGCGCGTCGAAAATGCATTGTCGTTTAAATGAAAGACTATCGTTTAAGGGAAGCGCCGACAAAAAGTAAACGCTGTTGTGCGCGGTGTCCTTGCTTTCTTTGGCCTCGGATTCGGCTCGATTTCGACATTTTTCGGCTTCGTACAAGAAGAGAATTGGGCAGCGTCAATGGCGTTGCTTCACTCCCGCATCTATCTACTGAAGGTCCTAGAGAGAATGTCATCGAGGTTTCGTACATCCTTGTCTTCTATCGAAAGAAGCTGGTAGCCATTTGATTGATAGAAATGAATCTTGCGCTCTTTTCGCTGAAGATATTCCTGGGTGCCTAGTCCCCATATTTCGATAAATAGCTGGCGAGACGGAATGAAGAAGTCGCTGCAATAATTCGTGCTATCAGAGCTTGAGAAGACCGCTTTTTCGTAAGCGTGGCAAATTCCGTGACTGAATAGCCAATTGTCAACGAGCATCTCGTTTTTCGAGCGGACGTAATGTCCATCTTCACATCGGTACTGAGCTGGCCATTTTAGCCTGAAATCAACGAGTTCATCGCTTTGCTCGAAAGCTGCTGCGGAGTGATCCTTCGCAGGGGAATTACACGTAGCGGTCGTTTTAATACCGTCGGTAGCGCTTTTGAGAGATAGAATCCAGACTGCGTAGAAAACCGAAATAGCAGTTGATTTTTGAGTTGCTCCTAGTGACTGCATGCGGTCTGCGATTCGATGATAGGCGGGAAATTTGAAGTAGACTTGCGCATCACGCATTGCTTGGTTCAGGGTTTGTTTGAATCGCTGAATCTCCGGACTTCTATATCCCGAGAACATCCCGCTCGAATCTTTCCCCGTGCTGATTGAACGCACAATGTTCATGAAATCCTGAGCGGATAATAACTCTATTAAGTCTTGCTTGAAATTTTGAATGAACTGTTCATGAGAGTAGAGCTCTCTGGTGCATATGGCTAGCTTCTTTTCTCGAGACATACTGTTGGTAGAACGGGATTTGTTAGAGGCGTTCATTCGAATCTCCTTAAACGGAAAATAGTGATGATTTCAATAGTATATTTCATTGCAATCGTGAAATACGCTGTCGATGCGGGGCGGGCTCAGCGGCTGATTTGGTGTTGCTTAGGTTGCGTGTTATGGAAATGACGATTGTCTAACCCGTTATGGGGCCGGATCTTGGTAGGGCGTTGCCGCTTAGAATGAAGCCGATGTCTTGCGCGGTGGCTTGTGGGGCAAGCATGCCGTTGTAGCTGACGGAATCTAGCGTTAGCTCGGCGCCGTCGATGGAAACGATTGCGTTCCAGGAGTCGCTGATGGTAACGGTTCCGCTTAGCGGCAGTCGCACGTTCCAGCTGGTCACGGCGCTATCGCCTTTGTTCGTGACGGTAATCACGTAGCGGAAGAACGTCTGGCCGCCGGTTTCCCATCGGTCGGCCGCCGTAGCGGTCCAGTCGAACGTGCCGGTGCTGCCGTGCTGCGCGCCGCCGGCCGCGGCAGCGCTCGAATCGTTTGCGGAAGCGGCCGACCCCGCCGTCGCGCTTTCCGTGCCAGCTGCCGCGCTCATCGCGCCCGCGCCGCTTTCGCCTTTGCTATGAAGCACGTCCCACAGCCAGGTGCCTTCTTCGGACAGGTCGTCGGCGGTGAAGCCCGACGTTTTGCCGCACGTGCTTTTGAACAGCGCCGATGCCTCGTCTTTGTTCGACAGGTTCCAGCAGGCGTAGCTGATGCCCAGTTCATTCATGGTTGCTACCCAGGCATCGGCCGACGCGCGGTCAATGCTGCCGTTGCCGCTGGCGTCGCAAATGCCGAATTCGCTGACGAACACGGGAAGCCCGGCGCGCACCGCCGCTGCCATGCGGTCGCGCAAGTCGGCCTGGTGCGTGGCGGCGTAGAAGTGCAGCGCGTACATGACGTTGCCCGCGTCAAGCGGCGCGGCCGCCGCTTGGTCCACGTCCTGGCACCACGTCGGCGTGCCCACGATGATGACGGTATCAGGGTCGTTCGCGCGGATGATGGGAATGATGCGCGCGGCATATGCCTTCACGTCTTCCCAGGTGGTGCCGTTGTTTGGTTCGTTGCAAATCTCGTAGATGACGTTGTTGTTCGCCGAAAGGTCGGCCGAGATGCGCCCGAAGAATTCCGCCGCCTCGTCGGCGTGCGCAAGCGGGTTGGCGTCGCTGAGCACGTGCCAGTCCACGATGGCGTACAGGTCGGCTTCGGTGGCGAACGAAACGCCGTCGCGCACCAGGCTGTACAGCTCGTCGCGGTTGCCGCCTTCGCACCAGCCTCCGTTTTCGGCGGTGTACATGGCCAGGCGCACCACGTTCGCGTTCCAATCGCGGCGCAGCTCGGTGAAGAAGTCGGGGTTGACGTAGCCCGGGTACCACGCAAGGCCGTGCGTGGACACCCCGCGCAGCTGCACGGGGTTGCCGGCCTGGTCGCACAGCCGTGCGCCCACCACCTGCAGCGCTCCGGCGCTCGATGGCGTGGCAACAGCGCCCGCGGCTGGGGAGGGCGCTTCGTCCTCGGCGCCGTCGCCCTCGACAGGTGCGCCCTGCTGCGCGACCATTTCCGGTTGCGCAGCAGGTTCGGCCGCCGGCTGCGCGCACCCGGCCAAACATCCGGCAACAACAAGCGCCGCCGCCACCAGCGTAGCGCGAACAACATCCCAAAAGCGGCTTCCTATCAGCAAATTCATGCGCAACCTCCCGTTTCCCTTCCCGCCATCATAGCGTGCAGACGGATGGGGTGTCGATGCGGACTGGCTTGTTCGGAGGTATTCGGCCGTTTCCACGTTCGCTTTGGCAAGAATTCTCTTGTTCTGTATCTTGTCGGCAAGTTCGGTCGTTGTTTGGCAACAATCCGATGTTTCTGTAGCCGGATCTTTCAAAGTCATCGCCAGGGTAATCGAAACCTGACAATATGACAAAGGGACAGTCCCTTTGTTCCACTTTCGGGCGGCGGCCTTTCTGCGCTCGCCTCGTTCGCCCCGATCTTCGGCTGCGTCCGCCCGGCCCTCCGCCGCCTGCCCGCTTTATCGAAAAGCCGCTGCAAGGCTATCTTGACGGGCGCCTGCGGCTGCGGCGGGCGCCGTCTTGCGCTTGGCGTCGCGGCAAGAAAAGCGGATTCCTGTAGCTTTCGGCCCGAGAAGCGGACCTCGCGGCAAGAATCCGGAAATCTCGCCAAGACGAAGGTCGCGGGGCTCCCGCCATGCAGGAATCCGGAAATCTTGCCAAAGCCGCGCACTGGCCGGGGTCGCAAGTCGCCGCTTCGCCGTATAATCGCAGGCATGGATACTATCGCAATCATAGGAGGCGGCGCGGCGGGCCTTATGGCCGCCGTTGAGGCCGCGTTGACGCTGCGTGCCGCGGGTGCACGCGGCAACGTTGCCGTATACGAGGCCGATGCCGAGCGCATCGGCCGCTCCATTTTGGCAACGGGCAACGGCCGCTGCAACATTTCGAACGCGGAAATCAGCGCCGACGTGTACCGCAACGCCGAGTTCGTCGGCCACGCGCTCATGGCGCTCCAGGGCTGCTACGTCAGCGAACGCGGTGGGGCCACCATCAAAGCAACCACGGCGAATCCCGTACTCGAACGCTTCTCCGACCTGGGGCTTTGCGTGCGCGAAGAGTCCGAAGGCCGTTTGTACCCGCAAGCGAACAAGGCCACCAGCGTGCTTGACGTGCTGCGCGCCGGCGCCGATGCGCTCGGCGTGCGCGTCCAGGTCGGCAAGTGTGCCGAGCGCGTGGACGCGCCGCGCGACGGACACGGCTGCTACAACATCCGTTTTGCCGACCGTTCCGTGGGGCATGCCGCGGCGGTCATCGTGGCCGTGGGCGGCCGAGCGGCGGCGGGCGTGCAGCTGCCCGAGCCGCTAGCTTGCCAACCGTTGCGTCCCGTGCTTGGGCCCCTGCGCGTAACGAAAGCGGACGCCAAGCTCACGCGCCAACTCAACAACATCCGCGTGCGCGGCGCCATCGCGCTTATGCGCGGCGGGGGGCAAGTCGCCCGCGAACGCGGCGAGGTGATGTTCCGCGACTACGGCGTCTCGGGCGTGGCGGTGTTCAACCTCTCGCGCCTGGCGCGCCCCGGTGACACGCTGGCCGTCGATTTCCTTCCCGATATCCCGCCGCAGCAGATGGAGCACTTCCTTCTGGCGCGCCGCAAGCGCATGCAGCGCTGCCTTGGCGCGGCGCCCACGTGCGAGCGGTTCCTCAGCGGCCTGCTGCTGCCGGCCGTTGCCGGCGTGCTGCTGCGACGCGCGGGCCTTGCGCCTGCGGCCGAGTTTGCGAAAACCGATGCCGAGAACCTGGCGACGGCGCTCAAGGGGTTTGCCCTCACGGTTGAAGGCATCGGCGACGAGCGCCAGTGCCAGGTTCGCCGCGGCGGCTTTCCCGTTGGTGCGTTCAACCCCGAAACGTGCGAATCCAAGGCGCACCCGGGCCTGTTCGTTGTGGGCGAAGCGCTTGACGTCGACGCCCCGTGTGGCGGTTACAACCTGCATTGGGCCTGGTCAAGCGGTATGCTAGCCGGTCATGCCGCCGCGCAGCGTGCCCAATGCAGTCAAAACACCGGCGGCAACGGCCGCCGCGCCCGATAATCCGGAGGAACCCATGCTCGAGATCTCAAACCTCGCCTTGTCGCTTGACGCCGGACTTAAAGGCCCGCAAGCCGAAAAGCTCGTGCGCCGCGCCGCCGCCCGCGCGCTCAACGTCCCGTCGCACGACATCGCGGAAATCCGCCTGCTCAAGCGCAGCGTCGACGCGCGCAAGAAGCACGATGTGCACTTCGTGGCCACCCTCGGCGTGACGTTAGCCACCGGCGCGCAAGCCGAAGCCGCCGCAGTCGAAGCGGCTGCCGGCCGCAAAGGCGCGCCGAACGTGAAGGCGCACCAGCCCTACCAGCCACTGCAGGTTCCGCAAGCTGCAACCGCGCCGCGTGCCGCTGCCGAGCCGTGCCCCATCGTGGTGGGCACGGGCCCCGCGGGCCTGTTTTGCGCGCTGTACCTGGCGCGCGCCGGCCTGCGCCCGCTTGTCGTCGAGCGCGGCGCTGCAGTCGACGACCGTCTGGCCGCCGTTGACGCATTCAACGCCGGCGGCGAACTCAACCCGTACACGAACATCCAGTTCGGCGAAGGAGGCGCGGGCACGTTCTCGGACGGCAAACTCACTACGAACATCAAAAGCCCCTGGTCGCGCCACGTGCTGCACCTGTTCGTCGAAGCCGGCGCCCCCGAGGAAATCCTCTGGCAAGCCAAGCCCCACATCGGCACCGACCTGCTTGTCAACGTCGTGCGCACCATGCGCGACCAGATCGCTGACGCTGGCGGCCAGGTGCGGTTCGAAACTCAACTGACGGGCTTGCGGTTCGAAAACGGCGAACTTGCCGCCGCCGAGCTCACCGACGTTGCAGCCGGCACCGTCGAGCGCATCCCCGCGCGCCGCATCGTCCTTGCCTGCGGCCATTCGGCCCGCGACACGTTCGAGCTCATCCGCGACGCCGGCGTGCATATGGAGCAAAAACCGTTCTCGGTCGGCGTGCGCATCGAGCATCCGCAGCAGCTCATCAACCGCGCGCAGTATGGCAAAGCTGCCGACCATCCCGCCCTCGGCGCGGCCGATTACAAGCTGTCGGTGCACCTGCGCTCGAAGGCGAAGAAGGCGCAACAAGCCGCTGACCAGCAGGGTCGCGGCGTGTACACGTTCTGCATGTGCCCGGGCGGGGAAGTGGTCTGCGCGGCCAGCGAGCCGGGCGGCGTCGTGGTCAACGGCATGAGCCGCTTCGCGCGCGACGGGCGCAACGCCAACAGCGCGCTTCTGGTGGGCGTCGGCCCCGAAGATTTCGAAAGCGCCGATCCGCTTGCAGGCGTGCAACTGCAGCGAAACATGGAACGCGCAGCATACGAGGCTGCCATCGCCGCAGGTGGGAAGCCCTATCAGGCTCCGGCGCAAACCGTGGGCGATTTCCTTGCGCACGCTGCGGGAAACACCAGCAAAAACGTGCGCCCCACCTACGCCCGCGGCGTAGCCTGGTGCGACCTGCGCAGCGCGCTTCCGCCGTTTGTGGCCGACGCCATGGCCGAAGCGCTGCCGCTGCTCGACCGACGTCTGCACGGCTTCGCCGACCCGCAAGCGGTCATGACGGGCGTGGAAACCCGCAGCTCAAGCCCCGTACGCATCGTGCGCGGGAAAAACCTGCAAGCGCAGCTGGCCGCCGAAGTCCCCAATCCCGATGCGCAAAACGCCCCTGAACCCGAAACCGGCCTCTACCCCTGCGGCGAAGGCGCCGGCTACGCCGGCGGCATCATGTCCGCCGCCTGCGACGGCTTGCGCGTGGCCGCCGCCCTTGTCGACCAAATCATGCAGCCCGGCCAAAAGCCCATGTCATCGCAAGAATCGTAGAGTCAAGCGCAAACGAACGCACCATGTAGGGCGAGCAAAAGCGCGGCCTCTCATAAACGGGGCGAAGGGCGGCCAGTCGTCCTGGCCCTTCGTCTCTTTTTCTGCGCGCGTGTGGTAAAATAACGTGTTTGTAAATTGGCATAGATGGTTGCGCCGGGCACGGCGCGGGCGCGCGGAAAACTCCGGACGCTTGGGGGAATGCGGGTGCGAATCCCACGCTCTACCAGGAACCGTATACGCTGATGAACGGGCTGGGGAATCGGTCGCTCGCGAACGCTGCGTGGATGCTGTTTCTCGGCAAGCACCGCCGCAGGTATGCGGGCCGTTCAAACGAAGCAAAGTCGGAATGCCCATCCATCGCGGGAAAGCCCTGGAAGCGAGGTACCGATGAACGTCGGCACGTTGTTCTCGCGCGTAGTGCGCGGCGAGCAAGCCTGCAACGAAGCAGGCAAGGCTGCCCTGCCACCTGGCAAGGCGGATCATGAAATTCCAACAATGAAATCACCTGGTCAGCGCGCGCTTTCTGTGTTCTTGGCAGTAACGCTTGCTGTTTCCATGACGCCTTCTACCGCCTTGGCAGATGCCCAGGCGGCCGCTGGCGCGCATGCTGAGCAGGCGCTTTCGGAGGCGCAGCAACCAGGTAACGCTGCAACCGATGCTGCCGCAAGCGACGCGGTAAGCGGCGCTGCCAGCGAACAGGTCGCCCAAAACGGCGAAGCCGCCTCAAGCCAGCAGCCCGCTTCGCGGCAACATGAAACCGAACAGGCGCAGCAGCACGCCGAAAGCAAGGCGAACGACGAATCGACTTCTGCAGTTGCCCCCGTGGCGCAAGTTTCCCCGCAATTCGCCGAAGCGCCTGGCGCCACTGACAATGCCTCTGTGCCTGCCGTCCAGTCCGACGTTACGCTGACCTCGTCCGCGAAGGTCTTCATCCAGGACAAGCAGGACAAGGACAGCACTTGGTCGAACAAATACGGTTCGCTCTCCGCGGGCGACGTGCTGTGGGCCAACATGTACGACGACGTGGAAACCACCGACGACTGGGGCGACCCTGACACCGAGACGAAATCCATCGCCAACCCCGGCACGTGGACGTACACGTGGCTGGCCGGCACGGAAAAATCCGGCACCATCGATTCCTACACCGAAGAAGTCGGTCACGAGCAAAGCCTCACCGTCGCGTCCGACATGGCGGGCAAGTACTTCATCTGCAAGGTCACCGCTAACGGTAAAGATTACTACGGCCCGGCGAAAAGCTATGGCGAAGGCGTCAACGCGAACTACATTCCCGGCCCGGTCTTGGCGGCCGGCCAGGCAAGCTTGTACAACGTCAAGCTAAGCAATTCCACTCCGTCGGTCGGTGACGCGCTCACTGCTACGGCCTACACCGACTACTCCACGTCGGCCTCTGCCGACATCAACGTAACTTTCACCTGGTATTCCTCGAGCTCCTCTTACGGAGCCTGGACCAAAATCGAAGGCGAAACAGACGCCACGCTCACGCTGACCGATGCGCTGCAGGGCAAGTACATCAAGGTTGTCGCCAGCGCCGGCGTCAACGACGTCGAGGCGAAAACCTCCGAAGCTGTCATGGCCGCTGGCGCCGTCAAGCTTGCCGGTGTTAAGCTGACGGCTTCTAGCAAGGAAGTCGGCGCCACGCTGACCGCGGCGGCATACGCCGGTTCTTCTTACAGCCCCACCTATGTAGACAACTCCAAGGTCACCTACACCTGGAAGTACTATAAGGGCACATCGGCTCCCAACTCCTCCACCACGTGGACGGACATTCCCGGCGTCGTCGGTCCCATGTTCACGGTGACCGACGACTACGTCGGCTGCTACATCACCGTGTTGGCCAAGGCCGGCGCGAATACCGTTACTTTCGGCAGTTACCCCGACTACGGCATCGGCCCGTTCAAGCTTGCCGGCGCGGTCGACATCTACTCCGCAGTGCTTGCCGATGCCGAAAGCGGCTCGACAGGCTACATATACACGGCTGACCAGACGGTTCGTGCCCTTGCAAGGGAACAGGGTGCCGCTAGCGGCGTCTACATTGACTCCGAAAAGCTCACCTATCAATGGCAGGTGAGCGATTCTAAGAACGGCACGTATACCAACATCGAGGGTGCAACCAACCAGGTGCTTCCGCTTTCCGCTTACGAGGGCAATTTCGTCAAGTGTGTCATCACGGCGAAAGTTGGCGGCAGCACTTACCCTACCAAGCCAACTAACAAAATCGCTGCACCCGGTTCGGTCAACGTCAGCAGTGTCAAGCTCAGCGCGTCCGGCAAAGTCAACGTGGGCGACACCATTACTGCCACGGCTACCGCTTCGGGCACCGATGTATCCGACAGCGATCGCGTGACCTGGCAGTGGTACTGGGGTGAGTCCGGCGCTACCTGCACGAACAGGATCGAAGGCGCAACATCGCGCAGCTTCACCGTCACCGATGCCTACGAGGGCAAGTACCTCGTCGCGGCTGCCGACGGCGGCTTCGGCGATTGCACGTCTTCGTACGTCGGCCCCGCGGTGCAGCCTGGCTCCGTTACCTTATATAAGGTAGAGGTCACCGGCTCGGCCAAGGTCGGCGCCACGCTGACTGCTACCGCCTACAAGAGCAGCTACACGCAGGTCGCCTCGACCGACCGCGTCAGCTACCAGTGGCAGTACGCCGACACCAAAACCACCGCGGATTCCGCGTTTAAAGACATCGCGGGCGCTACGGGCGCAACGTACCAGGTCACCGACAGCATGGTGGGCAAGTACCTGCGCGTCAAGGCCATAAGCGACGGCACTGCGGTCAGCACGCAGAAGCCGGGCTCCTACGGCTCGGGCACCACGGCGGTTGACCCGCTCGGCCCGGTCACCATCGCCGGCCAGTACACACTTTCTGCCGTCGAGCTGCAGAACGCTTACTCGGCTTTGCTGCAGGTGGGTGCAACCATCACCCCGCAAGCCAAGGTTGCCAGCGGCTATTACGACAAGGATGCCCCCGAGGACGCCAAGCTTACCTACACCTGGTACGCCAAGGGCGAAGGCGATGCCGATTGGCAGCAGGTGACCGAAGGGGTTGCGGCCAACGGCTCGCTCACCATCGGGGAAGCGCTCATCGGCAAATCGCTCAAGGTCACGGCGTATTCGCTCGACAACACCGTCGAGTGGGCGTCGGGCACCACGGTCTCCCCGGCCGGCCAGTACAACCTGCTGCGCGTGACCACCACGCCGCAGTCCATCAGCTCCTCCACGCACGTGATCGCTGGCGACACCGTCACCGCGCAGGCACAGGCCGTCCGTGCCGACGGCAATTCCTACACGGGCATCACCGTTTCCGACGGCGTGGCGTTTACCTGGTATGCCGCCGATTCTACCGACGGAACGTTCTCGCAGCTTGAAGACGTGTCGGGCGCAAGCATCTCCGTTCCCGACGCCGCCGCGGGCAAGTACCTCAAGGTAGTTGCCGAAAGCGGTTCCTCGCGCGTGGAAACCGTGTTCGCCAATCCGGTTATCGACCGCACTTCGCTTGAGGCTTTGGCGCAGAAGCTCTCTGCTGCCAACTTCAAGCCCACGCCCACCTACGGCGAAGACACGAACATCAACGACGTGCTGTCCGCCAAAATCGCCGAACTCGGCTTCGAAGGTGTTTCCGTCAAGGTCAAGTCGGCAAGCTTCACCGCTTCTAACGACAAGGCCACGGTCGGCATCTCCGCCGATGAGGACACCAACGGCAACATCACGTACTTCTACATGGACCCGAATGACTACTCGGGTTACACCTTCGACAGCCTGCGTTCGGCCAGCGTATCCTTCACGCTTTCGAAGGACGGCCAGTCCATCGACTACAAGCCCGGCAACATCACCGTGCCGTGGAACGAGGACATGCTTGAGCAGCTGCTTGACAACGCTGCGCAGGATCTGGCTATTGGATTTGCGTCGGACGATACGGCCGATTCCGTTACGGGCAACCTTTCGTTGCCGTACCAAGCTGGCTCGAACAGCAAATTCGAGGTTACGTGGGAATCGGATAGCAATCAGGTCGATATTTCCGGCTACGGTTGGAACAACTACAGCGGCAAGGTGGTGCGCACTGCATCCGATCGTGCCGTCACGCTTACTGCCACGGTCAAACTCATGCCGAACGTTGGCGGCAGCGGCAACGGCGCCGAGGCGACGGGTTCGCACGCCTTCTCCATTACGGTCAAGGGCGACCCCCAGAAGGTGGCCGTCGAAAAGGCCGCGTTGCAAGCCAAGGTTGACGCCGGTTTCACCTACGACAAGGTAAAGAACTACGGCACCGACACCGTTGCTAACAAGGATGGCCTTACGTCCGACCTGCAGATGCCGACCACGCGCAACCTCGACATCGACGGCAAGTACTATGAGGTGAAGTACGCGGCCAGCACCGATGACGTGACGTTCAACGGTTATAAGGGCACGGTGTATCAACCTCAGCCCGGCGAGCAGCCCGCGAATACGAAAATCACGCTGACCGTCACCGACAAGTCCAACCCCGAGATTACGGCCTCGAAAACGCTCGACTACGCGGTGGCCCCGCTTTCGCAGGCCGACCTTGACGCCGAGCTGGCGCTCATGGAGCAGGCGAAGACCGGCTATGCCCAGGCTATTCTGAACGGCCAGGACGCATCGAAGGTCACCTCCGACCTACATGCCTTCCAGAAGGCCTATCTTGATGCCGACGGCAACCTTGCTTGGAGCTACGACCGTGTGACCACCGATGCGGCTGGCGAGGGAATCGTGCCGGTGGAGCTGCCGGGCTACGATTCCATGTCGGGCAACGATTGGCGCCTGTTCAAATCCAGCAACAGTGCTGTTATCGCCTCCGAAAACCTGCTGGTCAAACAGCCGGAATACAACACGAAGGTAACCATCTCCTCCTCGCTTTCCAGCGAGAAGTTCGCCCGCTACGCCCAGCGCTATCCCGACAACGCAACGTATGCAAAGCTGGCGAATCAGCAGGTGGAGGCGACGGTCACCGTAATCGGCACCAGCGGCATCGTCAACCCCATTGTCAATGCCACGTGCTCGGTTATCGGCGTTGACGCGCAGGGCAACCAACAGACTTGGGCGGCCGCGCAGCCCTTCGAGCTGGCAAACGGCTCCACCGCTGCCGACATGACCATCAAGCTGTTCAATCAGGTCGGTCTTGTTGCCGACTACGATCCGGACACGGCGTACGGCTTCTACCTGAAGAGCATCACGTCGCCGTTTGATAGCAACCTGACGCTCGGCTATGACGCGACCACGTACAAATATTGGCAACTGTTCGTGAACGGCAAGGCCGCATCTGCCGGCGCAAGCGGCATCCAGCTTGAAGAGGGCGACTCCGTCATCTGGTGCTACTCCGCGTACGGCGACCCGGCACCCTCCGACAAGCTGTCCGTGTCCTTCCAGGTGGTGGGCCAGGACGCCGATGGTGCTCAGCAAATGTGGGCGGCCCCGCAAACCGCCAGCATGCCGGAAGGCTCCACCGCGGCCGACCTGTCGGAGCTGATGTTTGCTCAGGCGGGCATCAAGGCTGACACGGGTACGGGCTCATACGGCTGGTACCTCAATTCGCTGACGTCTCCGTTTGAAGGTGGTCCCACGCTCAGCTCCGAGCAAGTTGATGCAAGCACGTGGAAGTACTGGCAGTTCTTCGTCAACGGCCAGATTGCCAACGTCATGGCTGGCAACTACACGCTGCAAGCGGGCGACACCGTGACGTGGGTTTACGGCGCCGACGGTGTGATGCCGGGCCAAGTCTCGGTGGCTATGCAGGTCTTCGGCCAGGACGTGAACGACAAAGCCGAGCGCTGGGCCGATGAATCTCGCCACGTGTTCCTCGAGGGCACGAAGCTTTCAGAGATAGTCGATCAGTACTTGACCGATTGCGGCCTTGACCCCCGGTTGGTCGCGTATGGGAATTGCTGGCTTCTGAAGTCACTGAAGTCGCCGTTTGATGCCAATCGTGTGCTGCAGGGCGACTGGTATATTCTCGTCAACGGTAAGGTTCTCGATACCTTCGGTAACGATTGGGATTATGCGCTTAAGTCGGGCGATAGCGTTGCGTTCGTGTATGGCAGCGAAACTGTCCCCGACCTTGACGAAGTCGTGATCGACCCCTCCGCCGAACGCCCGAACTGGAAGGCTGATTGGGCCGGGGACGCGTCGCGCCCGACCAGCGCAGCTACGCCCATCGACTTCCTTAAGAATTCGTGGACCTTCAACTGGAAGGATTACGGCACGAATCCGTACAGCAACGCTAGCGAGCCGATCATCGTCAACGGCTACATATACCTGGCCGTTGACAAGCAGCTGCTGAAAATCGACGCTGCTACCGGCGTTAAGCTGGCGCGGGCACCCCTGGCAGGTTCCATCGGCTACACCACGCGCCCGGTCTACGCGCAAGGCGTCGTCATGGTTCCGCTCGACGGTGGTGCCGTGCAGGCGCTTACCGCCGATACCCTGACCACCGTATGGTTGACCGACGCAGTCAGCTCAAAGGCCCAATCAAGTTCGCAAATTACCGTGGACGGCAATTACGTGTATGTCGGTACGGGCGAGTATGTGAGCGCAAGTACCTTCAATAACGGCTATCTTACCTGCATCAATATCCTTACTGGTGCTATTGCTTGGCAACATCGCAATGCCGACGAGGGGTATTACTGGAACGGCGCAGTAGTCGCGGGTGATTATGCCGTTGTGTCCACCAGCGCCGGCACTGTCGAGGTGCTAAACCGCTCAACGGGCGCAGTGGCAGGTACGCTTGCGCTCGGCGCGTCGGTGAACTCCGCTTGCGTGGTGTCCTCTGATGGTTCCACCATCTACGTAGTCTCGCGCGACGGCAAGCTGCATGTACTGAAGATTGAGACTGGCGCTACTTCCAGGAGCGGGGTGGCTTCATACGCCTCCATGGCTTCTGGCGGAATCATTTCTGGGGAGAAGGTAGTCGATCTCGGTCTTACGGGTTCCGCCTGCACGCCTACCGTCGCAGATGGCGTCATGTATGTTGGCGGCGAAAGCGGTTCCGGCGCGGTGCTTGCTATGGTCGACCTCGCAACTCTTTCGGTTAAGACCATCGGCAACGCTGATGGGAAAGCAATTCCCTGCGGCAATCCGGGTATGGGCGGCATCAAGGCGGCCCCGCTCGTGTCCGTGCGAAACGGTGCCACGTACGTGTACTTCACGGTGAACTACGGTGTACTAGACGATAATGGCAACTGCATTGGCGGTGGCGGCGTCTACCGCTACAAGGTTGGCGAATCCGAGGCGCAGCTGGTATACGATGCAGCGGGTCACAACAACTATTGCGACTCGCCGGTCATCGCCGACGCAGCGGGCAACCTGTACTACATCAACGACTCCGGTACGCTGTTCAAGCTGGCCGGCGGCGGAACCACGCCCGCTCCGATGCCTGACCCTGCTCCGGATCCCGCGCCTAAGCCCACTCCTAAGCCGGATCCCTCCCCGGAACCGAAGCCTACGCCGAAGCCGGCAACGGACCCCGGCGACAGCACCATTCCTCAAGGCGGGCTTGTTGCGCCCACCCAGCTGCCGCTGGCAGGTGCTCCCGTTGCAACTTCGGCGCAGACCGCGCAGTCTGCAGTCGACCAGGCTTCTGCCGAAGCTTCCGATGAAGGTAAGGCCAGCGCGGAGCAGTATTCCGCAACGGCAACAACCAGCGAGTCTCGCGCGGTAACCGACCAGGGCGAGCAGGCTCCCGCTGCTCCTTCGTGGCCGTTTATCGTACTTGGCGTTGGCGTGGCCGGCGCAATCGGCGCATGTGTCTGGCTCATTGTCGCCAAGCGCAGCGCCCGTTCGAAGAAGGCATAGCGGCATGGCTGATCGCGATGATTCCAACGCTACCCGCACCTCGGCCGAGGCTGCGGCTCTAACGGTCGGCAGCGCAGGCGAAGATGGCGTGAAGGCAGCTGCCGGTAAGGCGCCTCTTGCGACCAAAACGAAAGTCGGTATTTCGGTGCTCGCCGCCGCCTCGCTGCTGCTCATTGCAGTCGCGGCATTCACGCTTGCCGGTGGGCTTTCCGCGCCTGACGGGGCGGCGCAAGTCGACGGCTCGGATTCGGCATCCTTGTCGGTTCAGTCAACGGCTGGCAGCACCGGCTCGCCTGACGCGGCGTCGGAGGCCAACTCGCAAGCGGCGGACTCGCCCGAGGGCGGCACCAGCCAAGCGCAAGCAGACGCGCCTTCGCAAACAAGCGAAGGCGCTGGCCAGGCGGCCTCCGCCGCGCCCGCCGATTCGCCATCCGGCGGCAACGGGGCAACCGCATCGGCACCCGCCGCTGGCAACGCGCCCGCATCCGGTTCGGCTGCAAGCGATTCCAGCTCGCAGCCGTCAACCGATGCGCCGCCTGCGCAAAACGTCGTGAACGTTTCCGTGTCCGTTGACAGTGCCGCTGCCGGCGGCGGCGTTTCCGCAAGCGGCAGCTTCTCGTTCGCTCCGGGCGCCACGCCGTACGATGCCCTGTGCGCGCTCGGCTTATCCGTGAATGCGCGCAGCACTGGATACGGCACGTACGTGGCCGCAATCGGTGGGTTGGCGGAAAAGGAGCACGGAAGCCAATCCGGCTGGATGTACTCCGTCAACGGCAACACGCCCATGACCGCTTGCAGCAATTACGTGCTTTCCGACGGCGATTCCGTTGTTTGGTACTATGTTGCTGGCTAATCGGTAGATTTTAAGCCGGGTGCTCGATGGCACCCGGCTTTTTCGTGAACGGAGCTTCGATATCGTGAACCAAAACGTGTTTCACCTCTATCATCCCGTTGTGCCGTTTGCTTATCTGGCCTGCGCTCTTGCGCTTACCATGGCCTGCATGCATCCTGTATTCGCCTGTTTGTCGCTTGCGGGTGCGCTTGCCTGCTCCGTGGTGTGTCGCGGCTTGCGCGCAACGCTGCTTTCGCTGCGCTGGGTCATCCCGCTTTGCCTCATCGTCTCCGCAGCGAACCCCTTTTTCGTGGCATCGGGGTCTACCGAGCTGTTCCGCATCGGGCCGCGCGCGGTCTATGCCGAGGCGCTTGTGTACGGCTTGTGCTCCGGCGCCGTGTTCGCAGCGGTGTTCTTGTGGTTCGCTTCATATTCCGCCTGCCTCGATAGCGAGCGGTCGATGATGCTGTTCGGTAACCGCCTGCCAACCATCACGCTCATGGTGTCCCAGGTCCTGCGGCTTGTCCCGCAGTTCGTGGGTCGGGGGCATACCGTCTTGTCTGCCCAAGCGGCAACAAGCGCAGCGGCGCCTCTGACCAAGCGCGACAAGGCGGCCGGCCGGTTGCGCGTGGTGAACGTGTTGATGGGCTGGGGGATGGAAGACTCCCTTTCGCGCAGCGATGCCATGCGCGCCCGCGGATATCACTGCGGCGTCGCCCGAACGTCGTACCAGCGTTTTCGTTTTGGGCCTGCGGACAAGTGCTTGGTGGCTGTTGTGCTGGCGCTTGCGGGGGTATCGGCTGCGTGCGCCGTCAACGTGCTTTCGGGATTCCGGTTTTACCCTGTTATCGCGGGAACGTCGCCCTGGTGGCTTTTCTTGCCATACGGCCTGCTTATGGCCGCCCCGCCTTTGCTTAACGCCGCCGATTATCTCCGCTGGAAAGTTCGCACTTTACGCTAACCGCGCTTCCCGCGTCACTTCCCGGCGTACCCGCCGCACGCACAAAGAAAAGGATGCATCGTGCCAGCTGATATCTCGCAATGCGCCTCGATGACGCACTACGCAATCGAAGTCGAACACTTCTCGTTCTCCTACCCTCAAAACGACGGTGCTGCCGCTCGCAATGCCCTGCAGGACATCTCGTTTCAGGTTGAGCAAGGCGCCTTTTGCGTGCTTGTCGGCTCAACGGGCTGCGGTAAAACCACGCTTCTCCGCTCGCTGAAGCCCGAATTGGCCCCCGTCGGCTCTGCTTCCGGTTCGTTGAAGCTCTTCGGCAAACAGCTCGTGCAAATCGACCACCCCGCTATGAGCCCTTCGGAATCGGCCCAGCTTATCGGCTACGTCATGCAAGACCCCGACACGCAAATCGTGTGCGACACGGTTTGGCACGAGCTGGCGTTCGGTTTGGAGAACATCGGCACTAACCCAAACGAGATACGCCGCCGCATCGCCGAGGTTGCGCACTACTTCGGAATCGAACCGTGGATGCACTCGAAAACCGAGGACCTTTCGGGCGGGCAAAAGCAATTGGTGAACCTCGCCGCTGTACTTGCTTTGCGTCCCCAGCTGCTCGTCCTCGACGAGCCCACGTCCCAACTCGACCCTAACGCCGTGAAACAGTTCCTGTTCATACTTTCACGCGTGAATCGCGAGCTCGGCATCACGGTGGTCATGGCAACGCATTCGCCCGAAGACGCCGCGCTGTACGCCACGCAACGCGTCGACCTTGACGATCCTGGCCCCATCGCCTCGTTCGACCAGGCAGCCGCCGCCATGCAAAGCCGCCGTCTGCAACGAGCCTCGCTGCTCCAACACGCCGAAATCGTTCTTGATATCAGCAACCTCTACTATCGCTTCGACAGGCGCGCCCCATGGGTGCTTCGCGGCGCGTATCTGCAGGTACAGCAAGCAACCGTGCATGCTCTTGTCGGCGGAAACGGCTCCGGCAAAACCACCATGCTTCGCTGCCTGGCAAGCGTGCTCAAACCGCAGCGCGGCAAGGTTCGCAATGCGCTCGCCTCGTCCCAGGCTCTCCTTCCGCAAGACCCCAAATCGCTCTTCGTGTGCGACACGGTGCGCGAGGAGCTCATGGAGTGGGCCGACCGCTGCGGCTACGATCAGCATCAGGCGCAGCGCGTCAGCAAGCGCATGGGCTTGGCCGATTGTGCCGAGCAGCACCCATTCGATCTTTCGGGCGGTCAGCAGCAAAAGCTTGCAATCGCCAAGCTGCTGCTTGCGAATCCGCAGTTGCTTTTCCTTGACGAGCCCACCAAAGGCCTCGACCCGCAATCATGCGCCGCGCTGTCGCAAACAATCAAGTCCCTTGCCGACGAAGGCCACACCATCGTCCTGGTGACGCACGACCTGGATTTCGCGTTCGCAACGGCGGACACGGTTTCGATGCTGTTCGATGGCGAAATCGTTTGCACCGAGCCAGTCGAAGGATTCTTCAAACACAACCTTATCTATCGCACAAACGCAGAAAGCCGCCTGTTCGGGAACATCGTCAAACAATCCCAACAGCAAGGCGAAAGCCCCAAACCAAATGGGGAAGAGCGCGCTAGGACAGAGGCGCATGCATCATGAGAGCCTTTGCGAAAATCCCAACGTGCGTATGGGAGGCGATATCCATCATCGCCACCCCGGCGATGCTTGTCGCTTGCGCTCTCTTACATATTGAGCAAACCGCTCTGCTGTCGTTTGCCGTTGTCATGCTTTCGCTCGTGGTGTTCTTCGCCGGCTACGAGGCGTCTGCGCCGCGACTGCGCGACATCATGCCAACCGTGGTGCTTGCCGCGCTGGCTGCAGCGGGGCGCATCCTGTTTGCGCCTATTCCGGATTTCAAGCCCGTAAGCGCCATCGCCATCATCGCAGGCGTTGCATTCGGCCGAAAAAGCGGCTTCATGGTCGGTTCGCTTGCAGCTTTGGCGTCGAACTTCTTCTTCGGCCAGGGAGCATGGACTCCCTGGCAAATGTACGCATGGGGCCTCGTCGGCTACGGCGCCGGCCTGCTCGCCGAACTGCGTATACCTAAACGGCCTCAAGCACATACCAATAAAGAAAAGGACAACGACAAGGCCGAAGAAACCGAAAAGGACGTCCAGGCAACGCGCGCAATTGATGCGCATCCAATCGTGATTTACCTATATGGGTTTCTCTCGTGCTTAGGTTACGGCTTCATTTTAAACGCATGGAGCATCCTCAGTTTTTATCACGCGCAAGCCAGCGGCTTGACAGGAGTCTTGGCGGTATACGCCGCAGCATTGCCTTTTGACGTGCTACACGGTGTAGCAACGGTGGTCTTCCTTCTTGCGCTGTACCGCCCTTGGACAAGGAAGCTCAGGCGCACGAAGGCCAAGTTC
>ERZ1034984.62-NODE-62-length-115690-cov-28.494547_pt1 | contig 115690 bp, 102 predicted proteins | sample MGYA00520589_ERZ1034984 | MGnify/ENA primary metagenome ERZ1034984 (study PRJEB33766, sample SAMN09781790) | gut metagenome | biome: gut microbiome | host: Homo sapiens | place: Madagascar | study: EMG produced TPA metagenomics assembly of the PRJNA485056 data... | reverse complement strand
AGAAAATGCAGCGAGAAAAACACGCCCGGCACATTAACATACTTGGCATTATGCGAAACAACAGCCCCTTTAATCTGACACAGTCACATCTTCAATATAATTATATTACACTTTAAAATAAAAAGCAATACCTTCAAAAAGAAAAATCAGCTTTTTTGAGATAAAAAAACAGCATGAGACAAAATTGACCTCATGCCGGAATAGTTGACGACGGAATTTCAGAGGGCGCGCAATACGACCGACGCGCAGAAACAGCCGAAGGCGGCAGGCATATAAGAGAAGGTGCCGACCGTGGAGTGGTTATGGCCGGCTTCGTCCTGCCAGGCGTGAACGGCGGCCCTGGAAACCTCCTCCGGAGAAAAAACGGTTTTGACCCCTTTGTGGACACCGAGATCCCGCAGCCGGGTGCGAACCGCACGGGCCAATGCACACCCCCGGGTTCTGGAGATATCCGCAACCTGAATCAGCGACGGGTCAGTCTTGCCGCCGGACCCCATCGAGGAGATCAGCGGAATTTTCCGCTTCCGGCAGCCGAGAATGAAAAACACCTTCGGGGAAAGCTGGTCGATCGCATCCACCGCATAATCGAAACGGGTTTCCAGCAGCCGGTCGATCTTTTCGTCGCGGATGAATTCCACGACCGGAATGACCTCAATGGCCGGATTGATTTCCCGGAACCGTTCCGCCATCACCTCCGCCTTGGGGCGGCCGAAGTTCGCGGTCAGCGCCGGAAGCTGGCGGTTGCAGTTGGAGGGTTCGACCACATCGCCGTCCACCAGCGTCAGGCGCCCCACTCCGGCGCGGGCCAGCTGTTCGGCCGCATAGGCGCCGACGCCGCCGACGCCGAGCACCAGCACGTGCGCCCGCCGCAGCCGCTCCAGTTTCCCATCGCCGACCAGCAGCCGGGTCCGCTGCTGCCGCCTCTCGAAATCCTCGTATTCATTCATGATGCAAAAACTCTTGAAAAGTTTGATCCGTGATCCGTTCCAGCTCCGCATAAGAGAAATTCAGCCGCCGGGCCGCCCGCTCCAGAATCCATTCGACCGGCTCCGGCGATGTATCGGTCTCAAAACCGATCCCGCCCAATCCGGCGGAACGCAGATGCTCCATCAGCTCCGGTCGTTCCAATGCCGCCGGGGCCAGCGATACATAAAAGCCATGACTTCGCAACTCCTCCAACAGCTCCGGGCTTCCCCGGAAACCGTGAAACAGCCGTTTCAGGCCGCCATAGGGTTTCGTTTCGGCCAGCAGCTCCGGCACCATCCGCACACAGTGGAACACCACCGGCTTTTTCAACGCCCGCGCCGCTTCCAGCAGCAGCTTCAGCCAGCGGCGCTGCACTTCGCAGACCGGCCCGCGCAGCCGGTCAAGTCCGACTTCGCCCAGCGCCGCCGCGCTTTCCAGCAACTCCGCAAAGCCGCCGGGCAATCCATCCTCCACGGTCTCCGGCAGGTGCCACGGATGGAACTCCAGCGACCACGGCCATCCGCCGCCCGGTTCCGGATACGGAACCGACAACAGCGTGACGGCGCCGCTCTTACACACATGGCTGTGGAAATCACTCGCCACTACAGGGGTTTCCCCATCTTCTCCGCCAGCGTCGGACGCATCGCCAGCTGTGCGTGGCAGATCGCCAGCGCCAACGCATCGGTGGAGTCCAGCGGAATGCGTTCGATTTCGATCCCGAGCTCGGCGGCAAGCAGGATCGCAATCTGCTCCTTGGTGGCCATGCCGGTGCCGACGGCGGCGCGCTTTGCGGTCTTGGGGGAATATGCGTAGGTCGGCACTCCGCTTTCGACAAGAGCGGTCAGGATGCCGCCACGCGCCATGCCGAGAATGATCGCAGTGGAGGCGTTGCGCCCCATGAACGGCTCTTCGATCGAAGCGTAATCGGGATGAAACGCCTGAACCAGCTCGCGGATACCGCCGGCAAGCCGCCGCAGACACTCGGAATGGGGCAGCTTCGGGGAGTTCGCGATCACGCCGCAGTCGAGGATTTCCAGATGCGACAGCGAATCCGTGCGGATCACGCCGTACCCGGTAGTGCGAATCGCCGGGTCGATGCCGAGAATGACCATAATGACCTTTCCATAAAAATTCACCCGCCGCCGGGTGCTGCCCGGCCGGGGGTTCGGGGGCGAAGCGCCCCGACCGTCGGAGACTTTACATGCGCGCAGCGCCCAACAGGCGTTTAACCCTGCCTGCCTCCTGATCCTTTACAACTTCCGCGGTTAAAATTACTCTATTACAACTTGCGCGCCATCTCTGTTTACGCACATGACCGTATAAGGGCAATGTGCGACTTGAAGGCGGAGATGAATCTCCGCACTCCAAAGACGCTTCGCGTCGCGGGAACGCTCTCGCGCTTTCGCGGTTGCGTCTGCAATTACCAACTGATGTTGACGCCCCTCGCGGCGGCTCCGCGCTCCGAACCGGCCGCTCAAAGGCGCTTCGCTTCCTTGAGCGGCCGCGCACTCCGCCGGGCGGTACTGCCGCATCGCGGCCGGCATTCGCCGGCCTTACATTTCGCTTCGCTCCGGCCCCGCGCCTGCGCGGGCCTGCGCAAAGCGACCAGCGCAGTTCGCGCGCTGGACTGCGACCGGCAAGCTGCCGGCGGCGCAAACCGCCTTCGGCGTTTTTTTATATGATTTTTTTATGTGAAGAGGGGACGGGTCCATCTCTGAAACCGCCCCCTTTGCTTCAACCGCGCACCGGCTTACTCTTCTTCCAGCTGATCCGCAATCGAATCGTCGATTTCGTAGTTCGCCGTCACCTGCTGCACGTCGTCCAGCTCTTCCATGCGTTCCACCAGCCGGAGCACCTGGCGCGCAATTCCCGGATCGGTCAGCGTCGTGACCATCTCCGCACGGCGGGTCACCTCGGCTTCTTCCGTCGGAATGCCCTTTTCCTCAAAGACCTTCGCCAGCGGTTCGAAGAATTCCGGTTCGGCCCAGACTTCCGCGACGCCGTCCTCGACGGTCAGGTCGTCCGCGCCCGCTTCGAGCACCACATCCATCAGCTTTTCCTCATCCGCCCAGTCGCCGGTGATCGTGAAGTGCGCCATGCGCTTGAACATGCGCGCCACCGCGCCGGAAGCCGCGAGGTTGCCGTTGTTGCGGTCGAACGTCATGCGCACATCGCTGATCGAACGGTTCTTGTTATCGGTCAGGCACTCGACCATCACCGCCACGCCGCCGGCGGCATAGCCTTCATAGGTGATCTCCTCGTACACGACGTCGCCGAGTTCGCCCGCGCCTTTCTTGATCGCGCGCTCGATGTTCGCATTCGGCATGTTGACCGCCTTCGCGGAGGTCAGCGCGGCACGGAGCCGGGGGTTCGCATTCGGATCGGAACCGCCCATCTTCGCGGCGACCATAATCTCCTTGGCGATGCGCGAAAACGCCTTGCCCTTGACCTTGTCGGCAGCTTCTTTCTTATGCTTGATGTTGGCCCATTTACTATGCCCGGACATGATGTTCTCCAGTCGTTGAGTTATGAAATTCCAAATAATTGCCTATAAATTAACCCGCGAAACCGCAAATTTCAAATTTTTTTACGGGTTTTCACGCGCAAGCTCTTCCAACGGAATCCGGTTGTCCTTTTTTTCGATCAGTTTGATCCTGCGCCACTTCCCGGTATTGAAGCGCCACAGGAAGATCATCGCATCCACCAGACAGACGCAGGCCACGAAGCCCCAGACCATATAGATGGAGCTTTTGAACACCTGCGTCAGCAGCACCACGCCCGGCACCAGCAATCCCCACGCCGTCAGCGAATTCAGCAGGAAAATCGCGATGGTGTCGCCCGCGCCGCGCATCGCGCCCATGAACACGAATTTCACGCTGTCCCCGGCGTTGAACAGCGCCGCCGCCGCCAGCACCCCGACGCAGATATGCCGTACCTCGTCGAAATCCACCGACTGCTCCGCCGGAGAAAAGAACTGCGCGAGCTGGTCGGGCAGTCCGGCGTAGATCAGCGCCCCCAGGAAGGCGTAGACCGCCGACAGCCGCCACGCCCGGTAGGTCGCATTCTGCGCGATGCCGTGCCGGTTCCGGCCGATGTACTGGCCGACCACGATCGCGGTCGAATCCGACAAGCCCATCAGCGGCACGAAAAAGATATTGTTGATCGACAGAGCGATCACGCTCGCCGCCAGCGCCGCCGGGCCGAGGTTGCCGATCATGAAGGTCACCATCGTCCAGGCGCCGACGTCGATGAAGGTCTGGAAACCGGCCGGAGCGCCGAAGCGGACCAGCTTCATCAGCAGTTCCGGGCGGAACTCCCAGCGCTTCCGGGTCGGAATTTTCCGCTGGTTCTGGCTGTAGAAGTAGACCATCACCGCAATCATCAGTGCCATGCAGCAGATGCTGGTCGCGATGCCTGCGCCGAAAATGCCGTAGGCGGGCAACCCGAGCTTGCCGAAAATGAAAATGTAATCGAGAAAGATGTTCAGCAGACATGCGCCGATGTTGATCACCGCGACCGGAATCGTCCGCCCCTGTCCTGAAAAGAATGCGAAATAGGGCGCCGCCATGCAGATGAACACACCGCTCGGCAGCAGGCTGGTGAAATACTCGATCTCCCGTGACAGCAGTTCAGTCGGATGGCCGCTGCGCTCGATGAAAAAGATTCCGATCGGCGGGATCACGAAGGTAATCACCAGCCCGGCGAAAACCGCCAGCGTCTGCCCCGCCCACACCGCGCGCAGCAGATTGCTCCGGTCGTTCGCGCCGTGATACTGCGCAACCAGCGCCGACGTGTAGTTGCAGGTCGCCAGAAAGAACGCGAACAAGGTGAAATACAGAATGCCGCCCGGCATCGACGCGGCGACGTCAAGCGTTGAGTTTTCGGCCAGAAACTTCCGGTCGACGAACTGCATGATGCTGTTCGTCGCACTCATGATCACCAGCGGATACGCGATTTTGCAGATTTCCAGGTAGCCGCCGTGGCCGACAAAACTGCGGCGGCTGAACGAACTTCGAATTCCAAAGAGTTCCATATGATTCCTTTATAATAAAAGAGTCATTAATATAGAGGCTGTGTTGCAAAATTCAAACAAATCCGTCTTTTTATAATCAAAAAATCCGAATGGTTTTCATTCAGAGCCGTTCTTCGTCCGGGTCGAACTCGTATTCGGGAGCGGACTCCTGCGGCTCGATCCGTTCCCGCCACCGCTCGGGGCGGCGGTTTTTGAGCCAGAAGAGCAATGCGCGTACATCCGGCACGATCTCCTTGGTCACCTTGCGGCGTTTGGCGGTCTCCAGCACCTTGCCGGACTCCCGGTCGATCATCTCCTCGGTGTGGACCTCCTCCTGCTTGAAACCGAGCGCCCGCTTGAGCAGGGCTTTTTCAATCGCGTCGAGCGGCTTCTCCTCCGGCGCGGCGTATTTTTTCTGAGTCATGGCAATCTCTCCTGATTCCGGTGAAAACTTTTCAAAAGTTACAATTTTGTCAACCTTCCGCTTGTACGGAGCCGCTTTCGGGGTTAAATTTTATGGAATGCCATTGACACAGGAGAACAGTCATCATGCAATTGATTACCGATGAAATCAAAGGATACGTCGCGAATTCTTCCATGATCCGCCGGATGTTCGAGGCCGGGATCGAACTGCGCAAAAAATACGGCGCCGACAAGGTGTACGACTTCAGCCTCGGCAATCCCGACCTGCCGCCGCCGCCGGAGGTCAAACAGGCGCTCGAAACGATCGCGGCACGCGCCGACCGCCCCTTCGCGCTCGGCTACATGCCCAATGCCGGTTATCCGGCGCTGCGCGAAAAGCTCGCGGTCCATCTCTCCAAAGAGCAGAACGTGACGGTTCCGGCCTCCCATGTGATCATGACCTGCGGTGCGGCGGGCGGCATCAACGTGTTTTTCCGTGCCGTGCTGGAGGCGGGCGACGAGGTGATCTGCCCGGCTCCGTACTTCGTGGAATACGGCTTCTACGCCGGAAACCATCGCGGCAGGCTGATCCCGGTGCCGTCGAAGGATTTCACCTTTGAACTCGACCTCGACGCGCTGGAAAAGGCGTTCACCGCGAAGACCCGCGCGGTCATCCTGAATACGCCGAACAATCCGACCGGCCAGATTTACACCCGCGCCGAGCTGACCCGGCTCGCCGAAATCATCGCGGCGATGGAAAAGAAATACAACCGCACCATCTACGTGGTTTCGGACGAGCCTTACCGCTTCCTGAATTTCGACAACGTGGAACTGCCGGGGACTTTCGAGCTTTTCCCGCACAGCGTGGTGATCGGTTCCTACTCCAAGAACCTGTCGCTGGCGGGCGAGCGGCTCGGCTACATCGCGGTCTCTCCGAAAATCGAGGGCGGCGACGAGCTGGTCGCGGCGCTGACGATCTGCAACCGGATTCTGGGCTTCGTGAACGCTCCGGCGCTGGCGCAGCAGATTCTGGAGGTATGCATGGAAGCGCAGGTGGATCTTGAGGTTTACCGGGCGCGGCGCACGGCGATGGCGAAAATCCTGACCGACGCGGGAGTGGAGTTCAACATGCCGCGCGGGGCGTTCTACTTCTTCCCGAAGTCGCCGGTGGCGGACGACCGGCAATTCGTGGACGCGCTGCTGAAGGAGTGCATCCTGGCGGTGCCGGGGTGCGGCTTCGGCGGGCCGGGCTACGTGCGGCTGGCGTTCTGCGTAGACGCGAAGGTGATCGAGGGAGCGGCGGAAGGGATGAAACGAGCCGTAGCCTCCCTCAAAAAATAAAAATTAAAAAGAATAGCCGCGCAGCGGCGTCCGCACCGGCACGTTGCCGGCCGCAGTCCAGCGCGCGAACTGCGCTGGTCACTTTGCGCAGGCCCGCGCAGGCGCGGGGCCGGAGCGAAGCGAAATGTAAGGCCGGCGAATGCCGGCCGCAATGCGGCAGTACCGCCCGGCGGAGCGCGCGACCGCTCAAGGAAACGAAGCGCCTTTGAGCGGTCGGTTCGGAGCGCGGAGCCGCCGCGGGGGGCGGCGACACCAGTTGGTAATTGCAGACGCAACCGCGCGGGCGCGAGAGCGTCCCCCCCCCGACGCGAAGCGTCTTTGGAGTGCGCCGCCGAAGGGCTTGCTCCCCCGACGCAAAGCGTCTTTGGAGTGCGGAGATTCATCTCCGCTTTCAAGTCGCACATTATTCTTATATGGTCATGTGCATAAGCAGAGGTGACGCGCGATTGGAAAGCGGAGCTGAAGTCGGCTTCGCCGCCCCTCCGGGCTCCGCACTCCAAGGTTGTGATAGAGTAATTTTAACCGCGGAAATTATAAAAGGAGCAGGAGGCAGGGTTAAACGCCCAATCGGCGTTTAACCTCATGGGCTGCACGGCCGGATTTGCAATCCGGCTCCGGCAGTCGGGGCGCTTTCGCCGCCGGACCACGACCGGCAACGTGCCGGTGCGGAATATCGACAGGAAAGTTTCATGAACCGTTGCAAAAACCTCGAAATGGCCGTGCTGAACCAGATCAGTCAGGCCGTGCTGCGTGAGAAGAACGTCTCCGCGATGCTGCAGCTCGTGCTCGGCATCCTGTACCGCGAGATGGGGCTCCTGCGCGGCACCGTCACCCTGCGGCGCGGCGACCTGCTCTATATCGAAGCCTCCCACGGGTTGAGCGAGGAGGAGATGCGGCGCGGCAAGTACCATCTCGGCGAAGGCATCACCGGACAGGTCGCCCTGACCGGCAAGGCCCGGATCATCCCCGACATCTCCCGCGAACCCGAATTTCTCGACCGCACCGGCGCACGCGGCCGCAACTCCCACGTCGCCTTCATCTGCGTGCCGATCCTGCACAAGGACGAAGTGATCGGCACCATGAGCATCGACCGCGAAATGCTTCCCGGCGCCGACCTCGAACGCGACTTCAATCTGCTCGAAATCGTCGCCAACCTGATGGCGGAAGCGGTTTCGCTGTGGCTGGGCGAGCATGAAGAACGCTCCCGGCTGATGGCGGAAAACGCCCGGCTGAAGCAGGCGCTCGACCGCATCTCCGTCCCTGCCGAGGTGATCGGCAACTGCCAGGCGATGCGGGCGGTCTACGCGATGATCGAACAGGTGGCCTCCAGCAGCGCCACCGTGCTGATCCGGGGCAATTCCGGCACCGGCAAGGAGCTGGTCGCACGCGCGATCCAGCGCACCGGCAGCCGCAAGGACAAGCCCTTTATCGTGGTCAATTCCGCCGCCCTCCCCGAGAACCTGATCGAGAGCGAGCTTTTCGGCCATGAAAAGGGAGCGTTCACCGGAGCGGTCAGCCGCCGGATCGGCCGCGTCGAAGCCGCCCACACCGGCACGCTGTTCCTCGACGAGATCGGCGACCTCAGCATTGCGATGCAGGTGAAGCTGCTGCGCTTCCTGCAGGATCGCACCTTCCAGCGGGTCGGCAGCAACGAGGAGCGCAGCTCCGACGTGCGGGTGATCGCCGCCACCAGCCGTAATCTGGAAAAACTGATGGAGCAGGGGCTTTTCCGCGAAGACCTCTACTACCGGCTGAACGTATTCCCGATTCACCTGCCTGACCTCGCGGAACGCCGTTCCGACATTCCGCTGCTGGCGGCCCATTTCCTCGCGAAGTTCAACAAGCTCCACCGCCGCCGCATCCGCCGGATCTCCTCCTCCGCGATGAACCTGATGACCGCCTACCACTGGCCCGGCAACGTCCGCGAACTCGAAAACTGCATCGAACGCGCCGTGCTGACTGCCACCGACGACTCCATCCACTCCTATGGACTGCCCGCCGCACTGCAGGCGGCAGCCCGCCATCCCGGTTCCAATTCGCTCGGCGATTTCGCCAGCCGGGTCGAAGCGTTTGAACGCACCCTGATCGTCGAGGCGCTGAAAGCCAACCGCGGCAACGTCGCCGCATCCGCCCGGATGCTGAATCTCACGATCCGCATTCTGCACTACAAGATCGGCAAACTGGGCATCACACCGGCCCTCTACCGCTGATCCGCCGCTTAGCCGCCGATTTCCCGTTACTTCCGCAATCAATTGCAGTTGTGTAAATTACAAACCGTCACTTCTCGATCACGCACGCGGAATGCGCCGCGAGACGCACGCGCAGCGGCGACAGGAAGTCCACCCCGGCATCCCCCGGGTTGAAGAAGAAATACAACGTGCGCCCATCCCGCTCCGCAACCGCGGTCCGGAATTCCGGGTCGAGGAAACGGGCCGGAGTCCCCGCCTGCCGGATCAGGCGGCGCAGCGTATCGCGGGCGGCGCCGTCCAATTCCGGAATCTTATCCCCGGAGAGGACCAACCCGCCGGAAGCCAGCAGATGCGCCGCGTGAAAGCCGAACTCCGCCGGGGTCAGCGCGGAACCGTTCTGATTGGTCAGCACCGCGCAATCCGGGTCGTTCAACCAGAGCCGCCCGTGCTGCCAGTTGCGGCGGAAACATTCGGCAGCCAGCATCCGGAAAGTTTTCCAGTTCCGGTTGATGTCCCCCGTGACCCGCATTCCGTCGCAGCAGCCGAGGCTCGGCCACATCGGCGCGTTGCAGCCGAGGATGAACGCCCCTTCGCCCGCGCCGTCGCGGATCGCCGCCATGCCGGAGCGGTACGCTTCCACCGAGGTCACCGCACCGTGCCGTCGGCCGAAGGGGAATCCGCCCCACACATTCGCATCGAGCTTGAAATAGCGGCAGCCCCACTCCCGGCGCATCACCCGGAACACCTCCCGCAGCCACGCACACGCGCCGGGGTGCGAACCGTCCAGCATATACCACGGCCCATTGCGCCAGCCGCCGAAGGAGCAGTCGCCCGACGAGAGCGGCTCACCCGCTTCATTCCGCACGAAAAACTCCGGGTGTTCCCGGAACAGTTCGGAATCCGCCTCCGCGATAAACGGGGCCACCCAGAGCGCCGGTTCAAATCCGGCCTCCCGGACCCGTTCGCAAAGGCTCCGCACCCCGGCGGGAAAGTTCGGGTGCGGCGTCAGCCAGTCTCCCATTTTCGCCTGATAACCGTCGTCGATCTGGATGAAACGCAACTCCGGCAGCGACGCGCGGATCGCGGCGAGATTTTCAAAGATATCCCGCTCGGTCACCTCCGGCCCGTAACTGTACCACGAACACCAGCCCGCCGGCTGCGGCCCGTTCCAGCCTGGGCGCGAATGGTTCGCGGCCAGCCGGGCGGCGAACTCCGCCAGCAGCGTTTCGCGGTCAGGGCCGGAAGCGGTGAAGAACTCCTCCAGCTCGACCGTTTCACCGGGAGCAAGTTCCAATTGCTCCAGCTCCAGAACCGCCTCAAACCGCTCCGGGTTGAAATGGAATTTCCCGCTGAAGCGGCGGCAGGAACTGAATCCGGCCAGTTGCACCGGTTCCCCGGCCGGAAACAGCAGCCACAGATTGTAACAGCTGAAAAAGCCCTCCTTCCCCGGCAGCCGGTAGTGCCCGGCGTCGGAGTAGGGGGTCAGGCTCTCGAACCGCTCCAGCGTGCCCTGATATTGCGAAAGCATACTGTATCCCTCGCCGTAGAAACGGGTCGATGCCGGACAGCCGGGAGTCCCGGCGAACAGCACCACCTCACCAAAGCGGCGCGGCGCATCGCCGGTGTTGGTCAGCATAATGCGGCAGCGGTTGCCGCTCCATTGAAAGTTCAGCTCCGGCGACGCGGCGGCACAGGCGGCAAAATCGATCATGGTTCCCGGCTCCCGAAATTCGGCGCGGTCGCGCCGGTTCTCTCTCCGTCATACACATTCAAAAACCAGCAGCGCGCCGTCTCCGGCAGCGCGGCCCGGATCACATTCCCGGCGATCTCCGCTTTGACGCTCCTGTAATTCCGCTTCTGCTGCGGTGTCTCCGCCGGGTCCTCGCTGCAGTACAGCTCCGCCCGGAGGTTTCCAGCCGCCGGACTCAGCAGCGGCGCGGAAACAACGCCGTCCGTCAGCGTCATCGCGCCGACTTCCGGCGGAGGCGGCGCCCCGTTCAGCCCGGCGTCGACGGCCCGGAGCACCGACGGCAGTTCAAAGCCGACGTGGGAGTGCGATTGTTTCGGCAGCAGCAGCCGGCTCCGGGTGGTTGGCGCGGTTTCCGTGCTTTTCAGCCAGCTCCCCAATCCGAAAGAACCGTCGTCCGCCCCGATCACCCAGTACAGCGGCACCTTCGCGAACGGCAGGAACCGCCCCGGATCGTACCAGCATGAACGCCGCCCTCTGCCGAAATCCGAACTGGCGTCCCCCGCCGCCCAGAAACCGCAGCCGTAAACCAGCACAATGAGCCGGAACCGGTCATCCAGCGTCGACACGATCGAACCGAATACGCCGCCCCAGCTCACGCCGACCAGCCCGGTCTTTTCCGGATTCACGTTCGGAAGCGAACGCAGCAGCGAATGCGCGCTGATCACGTCCGCCACGCTCCGCCGCTGCCAGTCGGCGTCGGAACCGCCCGCCAGCGGCACTCGTTCCGCACCGTCGGGAGCCAGCGGGCGCTTGCCGTAGAGGTCGGGAGCCAGCACCGCGTAACCCCGCTCCAGATACAGCTTCGCGTAGCGGGCGAAAGCGGTTCCGCCGCCGCCGTGCACCAGCAGCACCGCCGGGAAACCTCCCGCCGGAGGCGTTCCGGCCGGAATGCCGCAGTAGGCGAACACCCGGCCCGGCCTGCCGTCCGGCAGCGGCCAGCCGTCGTAGGTCAGCGCCTGCAGTCCCGGCACCTCACTCTCCGGGAAGCCGGCGGGACGGTGCGGCGGCACCTGGAAAAGCCGTTCCGTATCCCAGATTGCGGCGGCCGGGTTGCCGTCGCGCCGCTCCGGCAGCAGCAAAGTCGCGAACTTCACGTCCCCCATGAAGAGCGGCACGCCGCCCGCAAGGCTCATCTCGCGGTGCAGGTCCTGCCGGACCTCCTCCGACGTATCCACGTCGTGAAGCGTGATCCCCAATCCGAGTGATTCATCCGGCTTCGCGCCGAACAGCGTCAGCGGCAACGCCAGTTCGTAGACGGTGGTTTTGCCGTTCTCATCGCGCCGGATCGCCGCATCGAGCGTTCCGGCGGGCAGCGGCACCACTCCCTTCGGCGGCGAGCCGAAAATCTCCTGCGCCAGCACCGACCCGTCCGCATTGCGCGTGAAACTCAACCGGCGGCAGTTGCGGAATTCGCCGTTGCCGTCCGAATCGCGTCCCAATGCAATGATCAGCGAATCTTCCCGCCACGGCCGGGCCGGATTCACCGTCGGCAGCGCGACGTCGTCCTGTACCCGCACCGTCAGGAACAACCGTTCCCGGTCGACGCCCAGCGCATAGCGCGCCGAAAAATCGGCGTTTCCCCGGTGGCGCTTCTGCTGATAGGTCAACGCCCCGCCGCCGAAGTCGCGGCTGAAGAACTGCGGCGGCCAGTCCTGCTGCAGGCCGTCGATTTCCGGGGCGGCCATCACCGCCGGAAGCAGCGCGCCGAAGAACCGTTCCCGCTGCGCCTGCTTCCCGGCGGAGGTGGATGCCTCCACTTTCAGGGTCTTGAGCCTGAGCCCGTCGTATTCGAGCTTCCCCGCCGGAAGTTTCGCCTCGACGGTCCGCTTGCCCGGAACCGCAATCTCCGCCGCTGCGAACTCCCGGCCATCGCAGGAGGCGCGCAATGTGAACCGCTGTTCCCGGTCGGAAAGATTGGCGACCGGCACGGTGAACTCCAGCCGCCCGGCCCCGTCCAGCCCCTCGCGCAGCTCTCCGAGTTCGGCCAGGCCGGTCACATCGAGCAGCATCGACTCCAGCGGCCGCCCCGCCGAATCCAGCGCCGCCAGCTCATAACAGCCGGTTGCCAACTGCACCGGCAGCCGTTCCGAAACCGGCTGAACCCTCCCGGCGCGACGCAGTTCCAGCCGGGGCGGTGCCGCGGCGCGGAACACTCCGGCCAACGCTTCACCCGGCGCGACGGCACGGCGGGAAACGGCGAAAACCGACTCCGCGCTCCGCAGAGCCGTCGGGAGTACCGCGTCCGCCACTCCCAGAATATACTGCGGGAAACGGCCGACTGTCAGCGTCAGCACGCCGTCCTTTGTTTTCACGGTGCGCACATTGCCCATGATATCGTAAACGGCAAGCTCCGGCACTCCGGCCGGCAGGCTCAGTTCCCGCTCCCCCTCCGGGCTCCACACCGCGATCAGGTTCGCATCGCCGCGCCGGAAGCTGTACGCGAAGACCGCCGGATCGAGCTGGTCCAGCCGCCCGAGCGATTTCGTCCCCTCCAGCAGCCGGGTCATCGCGGCGGCGGCCATCATGGTCGGTTTCGGCTCCAGCGAGGCCGCGCCGAATTTGTGATCCTTGATATAGCTCGAAGTGTTGAAGGAGATTCCGTAGCCCTGTTCGCCGCCGGAGCTGTCGAAACTGCAATAGTCGGTGGTGTAGAAAAACCACGTCGCGTCGAAGCCCTCACCCAGCGCGATCAGGTGTCCCCGGGTGAAGCGCGAAACATGGTTCATCAGCAACTCGTGGGTCAGGTCGCGCACTTCGCCGCCGCGGTAGTCCACACCCCACTCGGTGTTGATCACCGGAGCGCCGGGCGCGATGTAGCGGTCGGCGAGCTGCCGGACACGGCGGCAGTCGCGGTGAAGTCCCGCCTTCTCCGGTTCTTCCCGGACCGGCAGGAAATAGAGGTGGATCAGGACGCCGTCCAGATAGTTCCCGAGCCCTTTTTTGAACAGCGTCTCCATCTTGTCCGCGCCGCGGGCGATCACGCCGTAGTTCGCGCCGAGCAGCCGGGCGTCCGGGTCGGCGGCGCGAAGCCCCTCGCGGGCGGCGCGGTAGTATTCGATGAATTCGTCGTCGTTGCCCTGCCAGTGCCAGTCCGGCTCCCAGTGGAGCTGAAAATAGTTGTGTTTGCGCTGCGGGAAAAAGACTTCCCGGCGCGCTTTCAGATCGCGTGCGATTTTCTCCACTACGGCAGTATAGCCCGCCGCGTCGCCGAGCGGCCATGCCTGCGCCTGCACGTTGTTCCACTTTCCCTCTTTGTCCACGTAGGCAGGCAACTTCAGCAGATGGCGGGGAACGCCGTGCAGGTCATGGATCTCCATCATGCCGTTCCGCGCGGTGTAAGGCGGTTCCTTCCGTCGGTAGGCGGCGGCGTCAAGCGGCCGGAACGTCCCCGGGGTCGGCTCCAGGGCGGCCGGGGAACGGCTGTCGTAAACCCACTTCATGCCGACCGTCGGGTAAAAAGGGCGGTAGGGGTCCCCTTCCATGAATCTGCCGCTCTCAATGAAGTTCGTCCCCTGTCCGCCAAAACGGGATTCCGCGCTGTCGGCGAGCGGCAGCGGTTCGATTTCAGGTAGAACGCCGAAGCAGACATAACCCGGCAGCCGCGAACCCTTGAACGGAACCGTCGCCCCGGATTCCGCCAGTTTGAGGTAGAGAAAATAAGACCCCGCCGCAGCGGGGGGAGGCAACGTCAGCTCCACGCCTCCGGCGAGCTGCCCCGGAGTGACGGCGGAGCTGCCGCGCGCGACCTCCCGGTTCAGGAAATCGCACAGCTTCCACTCCAGCGTATCGTCGGCGGCGATCCGGTCCGAATGAATCCGCAGCATGACCGGCTCGCCTTTTCGATAGATGCTGAACCGCTGCTGTTTTCCGGTGAAATCGGCGGTGATCGCCGGAGCGTCGGGATCGTTCTCCAGCTCCGTAAAGCGGACGTCGTCCAGATAGATATCGCCGTCGCCGGTGGTGAACAAATGCAAATAAACATGTTCCGCCCCCGCCGGAGCCGTCGCCGTCACCTGAATCAGCCGGTATTCGCCGCCGTCGAGCGCCATCGGTCTGGTATCCAGCTGCGGTCTCGCGAGCTTGCCGAGCCACTGCATCTGCACCAGCCCCGTCCCCTTGCCCTTCATTTGCGCGCTCAGCCGGTAGGTCCTGCCCGGCGTGATTTTCCTGAAATCGACCGTGACCCGGCCGTTGCCGGTCAACTGCATCGCGCCGACGCCCCGGTACGCCTGCTGCCCGGAATCGTCGTACCGGAAGCTGCCGGTCGGATTCACATAGCAGCCGCCGACGTTTCCGGCACCGGTCAACGGTTCTTCAAAGTCGAGCAGCGCCGGGTCCTTCTCCGCCGCGACCGGCTTCATATCGATATTGTCGATGTACATCGAACCGCCTTTTTCCGGGAAAAAGAACAAATAGGCGTGGTTTGCCCCCGCCGGAGCCGTCGAGGAAAGCGAAAGCCGCCGGTAGGCCTCCCCCAGCTTCACCGATCGCGTTTCGGAGCCGATGATCCGGTTGCCGTCGCGCCACTCCACCTTCGCCGCCGCCGTCCCGGAACCTTTCACGAACGCGCTCAGCCGGTAGCGGCTCTCCGTCGCCGGTTCCTTGAAATCGATGGTGATCCGTCCGTCGCCGGTAAGCTGCATCGCCCCGATGCCGTTCCGCGCCTGTTCGCCGGAGTCGTCATACCGGAAAGTCCCGGTCGGATTCACGAAGTGCGGCCCGATCCCGCCCGCCTTGCGCACCGGCGTTTCAAAATCCAGCAGCACCGGATCGGCTTCAACCGCCAGCGCCTCCATCGAAACATCGTCGAGCAGCATCTCGCCGCCTTTGGCCGGATAGAAGACCAGATAAACGTGCTTCACCCCCGCCGGAGCCTCGCCGGTCACATTGATCCGGGCATATTTCCCCGTCAGCGGCAGGGAGGAACGGTCGGCACGCAGCACCTTATGCTGCTCCCCGAGCCACAGCAGTTCCGCCTGCGCCGTCCCGGAACCTTTCGCAAACGCGCTCAACCGGTAACGCTTTCCGGCCTCCGCCTCCCGGTAGTCCATCGTCAGGCGGCCGTCGCCGGCCAGCGCCAGCGCCCCCTTGCCGGAGCGTGCGTTCTCTCCGCCGCCGTCATACCGGAAATTCCCGGTCGGATTCACGTAAACCTTCCCCGACGGCCCCGCCTTCAGCAGCGGCTCTTCAAAATCGAGCGTCCACGCCCCCGCCGAAATCCCGGCGAGAACCGTCAACCATGTACAATAATAATGAAAATGGGTCATCGTCTCTCTCTTTCTATTGTTTCACATAATAGGTTCGGCTGAAGTTAACCGTAGTGGAGTTCGTTCCCGCCTGTTCCGGCGATTTCATCTGATGAAAGCTGTATGCGGAAACATGGCCGTCGATATGTCCGAAATTACCGTTCATCCCGCTATGCGGAAAGGCCATCTTATTGTTGGAAACATTCGAAATCGGCATATCCGGCATATCGCTTTCAAAACCTGTATGGATGTTGGAATCCCCATTCATAATGATCTGGCTCGGACGCCGGACCTGATTCAATTTCAGATAGCCATGCCATTTATCAATCTCCACCCCGGTACTCGGATTGATCCAGCCCATGTGCATATTCCATGAGAGAACCGGATTTTTGTACACCACCGAGTTACCGGGGCAATCCCGCTTCCGGTTGCGGGCGCGCGGAAAGCCCCACGCCGCCTGATCCCACTCGTAGAACCCTTTGACACCCATATAGGGAACCAGTTTGTACGACCAGTATTCCGAACCGTTGAAGCCGCCGGTGCAGTATTGGTCCTGCGCCTGCTGCGGCGTCGATCCGGGCAGCACGAAATCATCGTTGTCGCCGATGTAGAGATAAGCCCCCTGACTGATGCTCTTCAGATTCCCGGCGCACTCCACCGCGAACGCCTTCGCCCGCGCCTTGTTCAGCGCCGGCAGCAGCATCGCCGCCAGAATCGCGATGATCGCTATCACCACGAGCAACTCAATAAGCGTAAAACTACAGCAGGATAGTCTCCGACGGAGGATTTCGCTCCTGTCGGAGCGACCAGCGCTTTCGCCGCTGGACCACGACCGGCAAGGTGCCGGTGCCGGATTCGGGACGGTCGACAGGCGGAGCCGCAGTCGGTCAGCGGTGGAAGAAGATCCGCAATAACGTGAAGTTGTTTTCCCGCTTTTCTGCGGAAAGACAACTTCACGTTTTTGCTCCGACTTGCCGCTTGCAGAGCATTGGCAAAGGCGTGAGAACTTGCAGGAAGTAAGCGAGAAGCCGGGGCTACTTGGTACGGTGAGAGACGCGGCGCAAGTCGCCGCTTTCTCTCCCCCGAACCCCTCTCTTTTACGCAAAGCGGCATACGGTGATTGATTGTATATTTTACAAGTAATGTTCACGAGCAGCTCAATAAGCGTAAATTTTCGGTACATTTCCTCCCGCTGCCTCTCGCCAACCTTTGCCGCATTGTACATATTTCCTCCGTTGTAAGCAAATGATGTTTACCGATTCCACGTCGTCCGATATCGACATCGCCGCGAGCCTGCCCCCGTGATGCGAAGCATCTCTGGAGGGCGGAGATTCATCTCCGCACACATAAGCAGCCTTGCCGACCGGCCAATCCCCTGCTGTTTCAACCGCCGCTCACCGGCGGCGCGGCGGGACCGTCGTCTTTTTCACGACCAGCTCCGGCACCACCCGGATCTCCTGCCACGGGGCTTCGGGAGCGGCGATCCGGTCGAACAGCGCCGTCACCGCCGCCTCCGCCAGTTTTCCCGCGTGCTGTTCCAGGCTGGTGATCCCGTGCGACAGAATCGCCGGATCCGACATATTCGCAAACCCCACCACCGACAGCTCCTCCGGCACCCGGCGCCCCACGGCCCGCGCCGCTTCCAGCAACTGCGCCGCAAAGATATCGGTAAAAGCTCCGACCGCGGTCAGTTCCGGATGCGCCTGCAATGCGGCGGTCAGTACTGCCGCCTCCGGCGTGTCCCAGCCGCCGTCTCCGATCAGGGTCAGCGTGCAATCGGCGTGTTTCCGGCAGAAATCCTCAAATCCCTCCCGCCGCAGCCGCGCCGGGCTTGCCCCCTGCGGGCCCTGATAGTATCCGAGACGGCGGTGTCCGAGTTTGTACAGATACTCCGCCGCCATCCATCCGCCCGCATAGTCGTCGGTTCCGACGAAATCGATATCCGCCGGGACCTTGCGGTCGATCGACACGATCGGCAATCCCCGGCTGGTCGCCTCCGTGAAATACCGGTTGTCCGCCTGGTCGTGGCGCGGCACGATCAAAATGCCGTCCACCCGGTGTTCGAGCAGCCGCCGGATGCACGCCTGATCGTCGATCTCATCGTCGTCATTCAGCGAAACCAGCCCCAGATAATCCCGCTTCACCAGCTCCCGGTTCAGCGCGGAAAAGAGTTCGGCGAAAAAGGTGCAGTGAATGCCGCTCACAATTCCGACGGTTCCGGTCTTGCCGGTGCGCATTCCGTTGCTCAGGCGGTTGTCGTGATAGCCGAGCCTGCCCGCCACCTCCAGAATCCGGTTCCGCGTGGCCTGCGCGATCTCGCCCTTCTTCTTGATCACCCGGGACACGGTTGAAATCGAATATCCCGTTGCCTCCGCGATATCCTTCAAATTGACGATGTAATCCTTGGTCATGCCATTGCTCCAGAAGTATCCGCAAACGTTACCGCAAACGATTGCGGACTATTTTAATTATGATCGATTTCAATGGAAATGTCAATACCGGACGGAAAGAAATTCGTGATTTTTCGGGGATCCCGGCTGAAAACAGCACAAAAAAACGGCCGGAAGTCCAACTTCCGGCCGCCATTGCGTTCCGCTTACCACTTGTGGATATAGCGCAAATACAGATAGATCATGCTCAGGAACGTACTGATCAGCATCAGCGGCGCGCCGTAGCAGGTGAAATCCTTGAAGGTGAGCTTATACCGGTTCTTGCGGGCGATCTGGCTGATCACCACATTGGCCGAAGCGCCGATCAGCGTGCCGTTGCCGCCGAGGCAGGCGCCGAGGGCCAGCGACCAGAACAGCGGCTCGCTGATCTGGGCGCGGATCGCCTCGGTATCGGCCTCGATTCCCATCTGCCTGGCGAAAACCGGCACGATCGAGTTGATCAGCGGAATCATCGAAATCACCAGCGGAATGTTGTCGATCACCGCCGACAGGATCGCCGCTCCCCACAGAATCACCATCATGGTCAACGCGAAGTTGCCCTTGGTGAGTTCAACCATCCCATGCCCGAGCATCGTGAAGACGCCGTTGATTTCGAGCGCGCCGACCATCATGAAGAGGCCGCAGAAAAACAAGATGGTGTTCCACTCCACCTTTTCGAGCATATGAGCCAGCTCCACCCGGCAGACCAGCGCCATGATGAAAGCGCCGCAGATTGCGATCAGCCCCGGCTCCAGATGGATCAGGCGGCTGGTGAAAAAGCCGAGCAGCACAAAAGCGAATACGATCAGCGAACCTTTCAGCCGCCCGGCGTCGAGAATCGCCAGGCGCGGTTCGGTCAGCTGCACCTGCGCCACCGCTTCCGGATTGCTCCTGAGCCTTTTCCCCATGAAAACCACCACGATGCCGAGAATCGCCAGCGTGATCACCACAATGATCGGGGTCAGGTTGATCAGGAAGTCATTGAAGCTCAGGCCGCAGCTCGCGCCGATCAGGATGTTCGGCGGGTCGCCGATCAGCGTCGCGGTGCCGCCGATATTCGAGAAGATCGCCTCCAGGATCAGGATCGGCACCGTCGGCAGTCCGAGCAGCTGGGTGATCAGGATCGTCACCGGAGCCATCAGGATCACCGTGGTCACATTATCCATGAAAGCCGACACGATCGCGGTCGCCAGCAGGAATTCCACCGTGACCAATACGCCGTTTCCTTTGGTCTGCCGGGCAATCTGCACCGCCAGATATTCAAATACGCCGGTCGTGGCCATGATGTTCACGATGATCATCATGCCGACCAGCAGCCCGAGCACATTCAGATCCACCTTGCCCAACATGTCGTTGAACCCGGCGACCTTGAACACCACCATCAGTCCGGCGCCCAGCATCGCGGCGATCGTCTTATCGATTTTCTCCGATGCGATCGCGATGTAGGCGAGGACGAAAATAACAATTCCAGCTATCATGATCCGTCACGCTTTCTTACAGGTTGATGATTCGTTCGAGCAGTTGCGCCTGCGTGATCACGCCGAGCAGCCCGTTGTCGCGGTCGACCACGTAGACCACCGCCTGATGCTGAACGCTGATCGCGAACACGATTTCGATCAGTGTGGCTTCCTGCGGAAACAACGGAAGCTCCCGGTTCATCACATCTTCCACATGGGAAGCGGCTTCCACTGAAAAATATTTTTCAAACGGGTCGAAATAACGGATAAATCCGACACTTTTCAACTGGCTGAAAAAATCCGGGATGCCCAGCTTGAACAGCTCGGAACTGCTCAATTCTCCGACCAGCTTCCTGCCGTCCAGCACCGGAATCACCTCCTGCCGGTTCTCCGCCATCAGCCGGGTCGCCTCTTTCAGCTCCATCTTCGGAGTCGCGAAAACGCGGCAGGGCACCATGATATCCGCCGCAATCAGCGTATGGATCGCCTTGCGGACCTCCGCCAGCAGCTTTCTGACCTCCTCCGCTTCGCGCGCGCCGGACAGCCGGCGAGCTTTGTCGTCGGCCCGCAGACAGCTGCCGAGGTCGGCCATGAAACGCAATCCCTCCACCGGATTTTCCTCCGGAACCAGCAGCAGACAGGCCATCGTCAGCGGCCGATCGTCGGGAGTCGGGCAATCAAAGGGTTTTGCCAGCTTCGCCAGCACGACGACCGGCGACTCCAGGCCGGGCAACCGGATATGGGGCAGAATCAGTCCGTTGCCGACCGCAGTGGGGGACTGCTCCTCGCGGATTTTGACCTGTTTGAAGATTTCAGTCGGTGAGATTCCGCATTTTTTCGCGTACTCGTCCTTTACCGCGGCCTTGGCTAAAGTGAGAAAAAGATCGTCTTCGTCCCTGATCTCCAGATCGGGAAGAAAGCTGACCGACACCGGATATTCATTGAGGTTCATAATTGTACTCCTGAGTAAACAAGGAAACCATGTCAATTCAAATTCTGTTCAGATACCGGAATTCCCTGTCGCTGCAGGAAATTCAACAGAACGGCACAGGAGGCGACCGCCCGGCCGGCAGTTCCGAATAAAGCCTGTGCCGCGGCCGGCCGCGGAAATCGGGATGAAACTTTTTCCCCGCCGTTCCCGGCAAGCCCTGCTCGCCGCAGGGCTGAACTTCCGCATATTCACCGATAAATCCGGATTTTTTCCACGAGTCCGGCAACAGTTTTTCCATTCCGGTCACCGCCGGCTCCGTCATCCCGAAAACCGTTACGCCATTTCCCCGGTCCGGCGTGCCGACCGCTGCTGCCGTAATCCGGGCCGATCCGAAATTCACCGGCGCACACCACCCCTCTCCGGCGGCAAAAATTTCGCCGCCGAACCCGAATCCGCACAGCGCCGTCAGCACCAGGATCAATGATAGGCCGATAAACTTCAAATTCATAAAAACCGAACAGGTTTACAAATGGAACTCTCTTATAAAATAGTTGCATATCCCGTAGTTTTCAAGTTCAGAATAGTTCGGGAATGCTGAAAAAAATCCGAATCTTCCGGTTTCCCGGAGAATCAGGAGGGGGCTGTACAGTGCAAGCCGGGGCTACGCCAGCGGCAATGTTGTCGCGGCACGGGTCATCTCGTCGTGATACCCGATCACGGGGTCCAGCTTGCCGATATAAGGGCCGAGCGACTCCAGATAATGACAGGTCGCGAAATGCTCCGATTTCTCCTGATATCTCTCCAGCCAGCGGTTGAGCCGCAGCTCGTGCTCGGGAGTCGTCGGCCAGACCGCCTTGATCCCGGATTGGCCGATCCGGTAAGGTTTCGGAGTCAGCCGGGCGCGATAACAGTGCTGGGCGCAGCAGAGCTGGGCATACAGCGCGTCGGAATTGAAATCGGCCATCAATTTCTCCATCGGTTCCGAACCGGGTTCGAAGCCGCCGCGCGGCAGCAGCAGCCGGTATCCGGCGCAGGTTTTGTAAACCCGGATCGTCACTTCGCGGTACTCCGGCCGGGCCGCTACTTTGCGGATGCGGTCCAGAATCTCCGGGTCGGTCAGCGGCTTGCCGCCTCCGAACGGGATGCCCAGAAAACGGAACTTCGGCTCGGAAAAAATTTCATTCGCATCCACGTCGATAAAGACCAGCTTTTCGGAATTCAGCACCAGCGCCCCGTAGCGGTTGCGCGTGACGATGTTTTCCGGCGAAAACTCCCGGACGATCTCCTCGCGGATCGGCCGCTCCTGATATCCCCACTCCGTCTCCTCGCCGTTCACCCGCAGCTGGATCTGGCTGAGCAGCCACTCGGCGCGCTCCTCGGCATCCTCATGCGAGATGTCGGAGTAGCCGTAAACGCGGGTCGGCTGAACCGAATCGCCGACCTGAATCGCCCCGAGCTTCTCGACCCAGTAATGGTAAATCTTCATCGTACTTCCTGAAAATGTTTGGAAACCTGCAATTGAATTAATAATAACATCCTGACGCGGAAAAGCAAGCGGAATTTCCAACCAAACCGCTATTTCCGCATGAAAAGCATTTCCCGGCGATTGTAAAAACACCGAAAAAGTGGTATATTTCCAGTCAAGACAAGGGAGATTTTTTTATGAGAGACCTCAGGGAACTTCCGCTCGACCGGATTCTGGTTTCCCCGTCGGTGCTGGCGGCGGATTTCACCGAACTCGCCGCGGAAATCGACCGGGCGGTTCAGGGAAAAGCCGACCTGATCCATCTGGATGTGATGGACGGCTGCTTCGTGCCGAATATTTCCTTCGGGCCGCCGGTGATCAAAAGCATCCGCAAGCGGACGGAGCTGATCCTCGACACCCATATCATGATCGAACATCCGGTCCGTTATGCGAAAGCATTCGCCGAAGCCGGTTCGGATCACCTGACCTTCCATCTGGAGTGCGCAGATCCGACCGCCGAAGCGATCGAAGCGATCCGGCAGGCGGGCTGCACGGTCGGCATCTCCCTGAAACCCGCCACTCCGGCGGAGGCGGTTTTCCCGTGGCTCGACCGGATCGACCTGGTATTGGTGATGACCGTTGAACCCGGTTTCGGCGGCCAGAAATTCATGGCGGACCAGATGCCGAAAATCGCCGCGATCCGGCGTGAAATCAAACGGCGCAACTTGCATGTCCAGTTGGAAGCGGACGGCGGCATCGACGAAACGACCGTCATTCCGACCGCCTCCTGCGGCGCCAACATGATCGTGGCCGGCACCAGCGTCTTCCGCCATCCGGGCGGCGCCGCCGAAGGCATCCGGCTGCTGCACGACGCCGTTTCCGTACTGGATACGAACCTCTAACCCCGCAGGGAGCGCAGTATGGCCGCACTAAAAAACACTCCGATCGTGGAATACCATATCGAACTCGGCGCCAAGATGGTTCCGACCTCCGGCTGGAATATGCCGCTCCACTACGGCGAGGGGATCATCGCCGAGCACCGGCACACCCGCAAGGCCTGTTCCGTTTTCGACATGTGCCACAAGGGCGAATTCCGGATCGCCGGGCCGGAAGCGATCCGGGCGATGGACCGCATCCTGGCCCGCCCGGTCGCGGACCTGCCGGTCGGCGGCTGCCGTTATAACTTCCTGCTAGATGACGACGGCGGCGTGCGGGACGACCTGCTGGCGTTCCGGATGGCGGACGACGACCTGTTCCTGGTGGTCAACGCGGGCAACACCTTCGCCGACGCCAACTGGATCAGGGAGCGCCTGCCGGAGCGCGGCGCGGAATTTTACGACCTTTCCGCCGATATCGCGATGCTCGACCTGCAGGGGCCGCGCTCCGCCGACGTGCTGCTGGAGCTGGGGATGAAACTTTCGGACCTGCCCGGCCATTTCCATGTGTCGCTGGCCGATCTGGACGGCATCCGCTGCATCATCAGCCGGACCGGCTGCACCGGCGAACTGGGCTTTGAGATCTATTTCGACGCGGAGTACGCCGACCAGCTGTGGGATCTGTTTCTCTCCACCGACCCGGTGATGCCGGCGGGTTTGGGCGCCCGCGATACGCTGCGCCTCGAAATGGGTTATCCGGTCCACGACCACGAACTCCACCGCGAATGGTCCCCCTTCGACTCCGGCGCCGGCTCCCTGATCGACCTCGAATCGGAACGTGATTTCATCGGCAAGGCGGCGCTGCTGCAGCGCAAGGCGACCCGCCAGCTGATCGCGGTGGAACTGGAAGGGCGCCGCGCCTCCCGGCCCGGCAGCGCGGTGCTGAATGAACGCGAGGAGATCATCGGCGTGGTGACCAGCGGCTCTTTCTGCCCGACCCTTGAAAAGGCCGCCGCGCTGTGCAGTATCGAAATCGACTGCGCCAAAGTGCCCGGCGACCGGGTCCTGCTGGAAGCCGGTGACGTCCGGCTGCCCGGAACCGTGGTGGAGCGCCCGTTTTACCGCAACGGAACCGCCAAAGAAAAACTGGAACCCGAAGCATGATGATCCCGTTGCTGGTGCTGGTCGCGTGGGTGCTGCTCACCGTCTGGCCGCTTTTCTTCCGCCGCTGGAAATATTGGAAATACCTGCTGCCGCTCAGCAATTTCATCGTGGTCGCGCTGGGGGCGTGGCTGCTCTGCTACTTCCAGATGGAACGCAACTTCACCCGGGGAGCGGAGGCGGAGGCGGTCAGCACCACCCGGGAGTACCTGAAAAACGGCGGCGATCCGGCAATCCTTTCCCGGAAGCTCGAAGCGGTTTCCGATTCGCCGCCGCCCGCCACTCCGCGCGGAGTGATGCGTCATTGGCTTGACGCGATTCCGCCGCTGCCGGAGGAACAGCCATGAACATCATGATCATCGCCAATCTGCTGATCGTGGTCATGGTGTTTCTGGTGCTGCCGTACTGGCTGATCGGCAAACTGAAATTCGACCGCAAAGTAAAACTTTCGATCGGCTTCAACTACTACGGATTGATGATCGTGATCTATCTGGGGCTGATGATCTGCTCCAGCTTGAACACCGCCCGGAAGGTCGCACAGGAAAACGTGAGCACGCTCTCCCGGGCGCTGAAAGAATATCCGTCCGCCAGGGTGCAGGCGGCGCTGGAAAAATGGCTTCACAACGGGGAAGAGAGCTACTTCCTGCTGAAAAATGAGCTTCCGGTTGAAGCGCCGGAGCCGGAACCGCCGGCCGGGAAATAGTTTTTTGCAAGTTTCCCGGCTTCTCGGTTTGACAAACCCTCCAAACGGATATATATTCAATACCATCTCAAACGAGGCGTGGTAGCCAATCGGTTAGGCAACGGTCTGCAAAATCGTTTAGACCGGTTCGACTCCGGTCCACGCCTCCATTTTTTTTGCCCTCAAATCCCGGTTTCCGCGATGGGAACCGGGATTTTTCTGTACCGTAATTGAAATTTCCCGTAAGCGGTTTATATTTACAATGGACAGGAGGAGATCATGTGCAAACTCGATGAACTCAGAGCAAAGCGGGAAGATATCTACCGGATCGCGCGAACGCATAAGGTGGAAAAGCTCTACGTGTTCGGCTCCTGCGCCCGCAAGGAGGAAACACCAGAGAGCGACGTGGACTTCATCGCCAAGTTTTCGCGTGGAACCACGCTGTTCGACCAAGCGGAGTTATTGGAACAACTGTCTGAATTTCTGCACTCCAAAGTTGATGTGGTTTCGTTGGGCGCGTTAAACGGCGATACGTTCAGCCGCGAAGTAGAAAAGGATATGGTGGCACTTTGAATCCTGACATCAATCGGTTGGAACATATACTCAAGGGCATTTCCCGTGTCGAAGAGACACTGACGGTGTCTTATGATGAATTTATCCGCAATCAGGATAAAAAAGACATTGTCTTCGCTAATTTCGCCATGATTGGCGAAGCCGCCGCCCGAATATCCGATGGCCTGCGGAAAGCGCATCCTGATGTTTCATGGGAACGTTCCGTTGCCATGCGCAATGTACTGATACATAATTATATGGCTGTTGACTACAGCATTGTCTGGGATACGGCGATGGATGATTTGCCGGTTCTGAAAAAACAGATACAAAAGATACTGGAGGATATATCGGAGAAATAACCGAATCTTACAATTGTATATGACAAGTCTATTTTGACTTTCAGCAGATGCTCAACTAGAAACCCACTACACTTCTAACACGAGAGCCATTGCTGGAGGAGGGTGCCATATTTGGTGCTCCCCTCTTGCATTCTCGTGTGGGCTCGTAGTGGGGCCTCTAGTTGGTGCAATTGGGGTTGCACCTCTTTTTTTGCACAAATTTTCATCTGCCGCGTAAGATTGCCGATAGCTTCCGTATAAAATGACGAAGGAGATGAAAACAATGAAACGAGTATTGCTTCCGCTGTTCGGAATTCTGCTGCTGGCCGGATGCGCCGCCGGTCCGCAAACGCGGAATAAGCCTTATCCCGATGTCAAAGTCTCCCGCCTCCTGAAAGTGATCGACGGCGACACCTTCCGCTGCGACATCGACGAACACTCGGCTATCGCGGGCAAAAACATCTCCATCCGCCTCCGGGGGATCAACACACCCGAACTGAGAAGCAGGAATAAAGAGGAGCGCCGATCCGCCCAGCTTGAAAAACAACGCCTTTCCGATCTTCTGCACAACGCCCGCGTGATCGAGCTGCGCAACATCGGCCGGGACAAATACTTCCGGATCGACGCCGACGTCTATATCGACGGCGAGCCGCTCCTGCCGAAGCTCAACCGGCAGTATCTGACCCGGAGGAAATAATCCACAAAGGCAAGCAAAGCAAAAAGCGCGTCGATGCCTTTCGGCCTGCTTTCCGGTAGTTTCCGGTTCAGAACCGGAGCCGCAGCAGCCCCGCAGCCGGCACTCCCACCCGCTGCGGCCCGGCGGCCGGCAGCGCAATCTCCAGCGCCATCCCGGTTGCAGAGAAGAGCTCCACCGCAACCGGGGCTTCCGCCAGATCCAGATAAACGCCGGACTTGCCGGAAGCGTTCACAATACAGAGTTCATCTCCCGGCGCCGGAGCAAATTCCACCACCTGATCCTGCGCATACAGCGCCGTCACCTGGCGCCTGCCGCGGATCGCGGTCACACGCGGATAGTCCAGTTCCGGGTGATCCGCCCGCAGCGTGCCGTCCAGCAGCACGTCGCGGTACTCCCTCCAGAATCCCAGATAGAAACGCAGCATCGCCCGGTGTTCCGCCGGAACCGCCTCCAGCCGCACCGACACCTGCGGCACCGAAAACAGCACATTGAGCAACTGAAGCGCCGCCGTTTCGACCGGTTCGGCATAGTTCCACATCAGCATGTCGGCGTGGACGGCGCTGTCTCCGGCCAGCATCCGCACATCGATCGTGCGCACCCGGTTGGTCACCGCGTCGTTCGGACAGTCCGCGGCGCGGAACATATTGCCGTACTTGCGCATCGCCGGGCCGATATAACGCTGCCGGAATTCGATCATCACCTCCGGCTTGATCGCCCGCAGCCGCCGCATCGTCTCCGACAGCAGCACATCGACCGCCTCCGGCAGGGATTTGAAGTCGCGCCCGGCGTAATTCTCCGCGACGGCGGGATCCTCGCCGCGAATCTCGAAGGTGTCGATGAAATCCAGCTTGAAGCCGTCCAGGTCCCACTCCCGCAGCGCCTTCTCATACAGGCCGATCAGGTAGTCGCGCACCTCCGGGAAACGCGGATCGAGCGCCGCCGCCCCGAGGCGCTCTTCAAAAAACAGGGTCTTGTCCCGGAAACGCTCAAACGCCCGGCACTTCTTCCCGAGCCACGGCATCGAATACCACAGCACATATTTCAACCCCGATGCGTGGACGTTGCGCACGTGCGCCGCCATATCCGGGAAACGCTCTTGGCAGACCTCCCAGTCGCCGCAGAACGCATATCCCCGATGGTTGTCCAGCGTCTGCCAGCCGTCGTCGACGATGATGCTCTTCATGCCGAATCCGGCCGCCGCCCGGCACTCCGCCTCCAGCTCCGGCGCGAACAAATCCTGATGATAGCTGTACCACGAGGAATAGACCACCTCCCGCGCCTCCGCAGGAACCGGGCTGGGACGGTATTCCGGCATCTCCGCCCACCAGGCGGCGACATCGTTCAACGCGCGCTCATAACGCACCGGACGGATATCCAGCCGCAAGGTGCACTCATATCCGGAAACGGGAGCCGTCGGACTGCGGAAGGCCTCAAGCGCGCACTCCATCACGGAATTGCGCTCCTCCACTCCGCAGTGCATCTCAAGTTGATTCATCGCATCGGAAAAAGCGAACGTCAGGCGGTTCTCCCCGGTCTGATTGAACAGCGTCATCACCGGGGCGCCGCTGGCCAACTGGCTGACCTCCCGGCTTCCCCAGTTCGGCGGAATCAGCTTGCTCCGGAACGCCAGCGGCGACCACCGCCCCTGCAAATCGATATCGGGGAACTCCCAACGCAGCGCAAAAGCCGGCATCACCGCCGGTTCCGGGCGGCTGAATTGAAAATGAAACTCGGCAATTCCACTTTCCACCTCTTCCATGAAAGCCGCCACCTGCCAATCGGCGCACTCCCCCTCCAGCCTGACCTCGATTCCCGCCCATGCCATCGGCTTTACCATAGTTTCCTCCCGAAAATTTTTCATTCCAACCGGCACAATTCAAAACACTCTCCAATATACCCGTCCCGCACCGGATTGCAAGCGGCAACCCTCAAGCGGCCTGCCGGTTCGCACAAAAAAACCCGCACTGCGATAAGCGGTGCGGGTCTTCTGTTTCAGCTTCGGGCAATTACTTACCGGAAACGACGCCGTGATCCTTGAAGGAACGGGTCAGGGCAAATTCGCCGAGCTTGTGTCCGACCATGTTTTCAGTGACGAAAACCGGCACGAACGACTTGCCGTTGTGGACGTTGAAGGTGTGACCGACAAAGTCCGGAATGATCATGGAGCGACGCGACCAGGTTTTGATCGCAGTCTTGGGACCGGTCATCTTCTCGACCTTGTCGATCAGATACTGATCCACGAACGGGCCTTTCTTAATCGATCTGGCCATTACTTCTTCCTCCGTTCAACGATGAAGTTCTTGGAAGTCTTCTTCGGGTTGCGGGTACGCTTGCCCTTAGCCAGCACGCCCCACGGCGAAACCGGATGGCCGCCGCCGGAAGTGCGGCCTTCGCCGCCGCCCATCGGATGGTCGACCGGGTTCATCGCCACGCCGCGGACATGCGGACGGAAGCCCATATAGCGCTTCTTGCCGGCCTTGCCGAGCTTGACGTTCATCCGTTCCAGGTTGCCGATCTGCCCGATCATCGCGCGGCAGTTCAGATGCAGCATCCGGACTTCGCCCGAAGGCAGCTTGATCTGCGCATAGGTCTCTTCCTTGCCGCGGAGAGTCGCCACCTGGCCCGCGGAACGGACCAGCTTGGCGCCGTTGCCCGGCTGAAGTTCGATGCAGCAGATGTTGATGCCGACCGGAATATCCCGGAGCTTCATGCTGTTGCCCGGCTTCAGTTCGGCCTTCGGGCCGTTCATCACCACATCGCCGACCTTCAGGCCGACCGGGGCGAGGATATAGGCCTTCTCGCCGTCGGCATAGCTCAGCAGAGCGATGTTCGCAGTACGGTTCGGATCGTATTCGATCGAAACCACCTTCGCCGGCACGCCCTCTTTGGCGCGGACGAAGTCGATCATACGATAACGACGCTTGTTGCCGGCGCCGCGGAACCGGGTCGTGGTACGACCGTAGTTGTTGCGTCCGCCAGTGGACTTCTTACCCTTTACCAGACTCTTTTCCGGCTTGTCGGTGGTGATTACAGCTGCGTAATCCAGCACCGCCATATGACGCCGGGAGGGAGTCACGGGATTAAAATTCTTAACCGCCATTTAAACATTCTCCCCCGTCTTAAATGATTTCAATGCTGCCTTCGGACAAGGTGACAACCGCCTTTTTCCAATCGGAGCGGCGTCCCGTCTTCATGGAACGGCCGGCCCGCTTGGCCTTGCCCTGATAGTTCAACACATTCACGGATTTGACCTTGACCTTGAAGAGTTCTTCGATGGCCCGGCCGATCTCAATCTTCTCGGCATCGGTCCTGACCTTGAAGGTGTACTTCTGCTCCGCAATCAGAGCATTGCACTTCTCGGTGACGACCGGCGCGATGATGATATCAAACGCACTTCTCATTGTTGTTCCTCCTTACGCCAGCCGCTGGATGAACGCGTCCAGAGCATCCTTCGTGAAAAGGAGCTTCTTGAAACGCAGAAGTTCATACACATTGACCGTGTCCGTCTTGCGAAGCACGACGTTCGGGATATTGCCGGTGGCGCAGACTGAAGCCGCATCAAGTTCCGGCAGCGAAATCATCACCGTCTCATTCGCGACATTGAGATTCTTCAGAATCGCGAACGCATTCCGGGTCTTGTGATCCGCCAGCTCGAACTTGTCGAGCAGCACCAGATCGCCTTCGACGATACGCTCGGAGAGCGCACGCTTCAGCGCCAGCTGCAGCACCTTCTTGTTGACCTTCTTCGCGAACGAGCGCGGACGGGGTCCGAAAATCGTACCGCCGCCGACCCACACGGGACTCCGGCTCGAACCGGCACGGGCACGGCCCATACCCTTCTGACGGAACGGCTTCGCGCCGCCTCCGGAAACTTCGCCGCGGGTCTTGGTGCAGGCGGTGCCCGCCCGCTGTCCCGCGAGATAAGCGACCACCGTGTCATGCACGGCCTGCTCACCCTTTTCCAGCTCGATCACACCTTCCGGAATGACATATTCGCCAACCCGGGCACCTTTGCAATCAAGGATATCTAACGTATTCGACATCTTGCTCACCTATTACTTCTTCGCCCCGGTTTGCTTTTTGATCGCACTCCGGATCAACAAGATACCGCCGTTGGCGCCCGGGATCGCTCCCTTGACCAGCAGTACATTGTCTTCCGCCATCACGCGGACAACCTGCAGATTCTGCACGGTGCGCGGAACGTTGCCCATATGGCCCGGCATCCGCTTGCCCTTGATCACGTTGCCCGGCCATTCGCAGCAGCCGATGGAACCGGTACGCCGGGTCCAGACACCGCCGTGGCTCGCGCGGCCGCCGCCGAAGCGGTAACGGCGCACAACACCCTGGAAACCGCGGCCCTTGGTGGTGCCGACCACATCCAGATAGTCGTTGGCTTCAAAAACATCCGCATTCAGAACAGTACCCGGCGCAGGAGCCTCGTCGCCGGCGGCGGTGCGGATTTCCCGCAGCACCGACGGCAGCTTGTCGCCCGTCACTCCGGCTTTCGCCAGGTGGCCGGCACGCGCCTTGGTCACATTCTTCGCCTTACGCTCGCCGAAACCCAGCTGAACTGCCGAGTATCCGTCGCGCTCGACCGTCTTGACATCAGTCACCACGCAGGGACCGGCCTGAACCACCGTCACGGGGATCAGCACGCCCTTCTCGTCGTAGACCTGAGTCATTCCGACCTTTCTACCGATTAATCCTTTCATACTTTCTCCTTTCGTGAGAAATTTCGATACTTGCCCCCAATCGGTCGGGGGCCTTGGTATCTAGGGTTCCGACTTAGAACCCGGTCTTGATCGTGATATCCACGCCGGCGGGGAGGTTGAGCTTCTTGAGCTCGTCGACCGTCTTCGCCGTCGGGTTTACAATGTCCAACATCCGCTTGTGCGTGCGGATTTCAAACTGCTCCATCGACTTCTTGTCGACATGGGGTGAACGGTTGACCGTCCAGCGTTCGATCCGGGTCGGAAGCGGAACCGGGCCCGCAACCATGGAACCGGTGCGCTTGGCAGCCTCAAGAATCTCATTGACCGACTGATCCAGAATCCGATGCTCGTAAGCCTGAAGCCGGATCCGGATGCGCTGGTTTTTTCCCGTAGCCATAGCTTATTTCTTCTCCACAATTTTATCTTGGATTTGTTTTGGAACACGTTCAAAGTGGGCCGGTTCCATCGAGTAGGTGGCGCGGCCGCGCGACAGCGAACGGATCGCGGTCGCATATCCGAACAGCTCGGAGAGCGGCACATTCGCGTTGATCCGCGAGTTGCCGTTGCTGCCGGCGTCGATGGAAACGATCTGGCCGCGGCGGCTGGTGAGGTCGCCGATCAGGTCGCCGGTGTTCTCATCGGGAGCGGTCAGCTCGACCTTCATGATCGGCTCAAGCAGCATCAGGCCGGCCTTGCGGGCGGCATCCTTGAACGCCATCGAACCGGCGATCTTGAACGCCATTTCCGAGGAGTCGACCGGGTGATAGGAACCGTCGATCAGCTCGACCTTGAAGTCGATCACCGGATAACCGGCCAGCACACCGGAAGCGGCCGCCTCGCGGATGCCCTGTTCGATCGGCTTGATGTATTCTTTCGGGATATTGCCGCCGACGACCTTGTTTTCAAACACAACGCCGCTGCCGCCTTCGCCCGGGATAAGATTGATGATACAGTGGCCGTACTGGCCGCGGCCGCCCGACTGGCGGACGAACTTGGTGTTGGAGTCGGCCGGCCCGCACAGCGCTTCGCGGTAGGCGACCTGCGGCGCACCGGTGTTGGCCTCGACCTTGAATTCGCGGACCAGACGGTCCAGAATGATCTCAAGGTGCAGCTCGCCCATACCGGAGATGATGGTCTGCCCGGTTTCCTCATCGGAGTGAATCTGGAAGGTCGGGTCCTCATCGGACAGCGCAATCAGCCCCTTGGTCAGCTTGTCGCGGTCGCCGGAGGATTTCGGCTCGACGGCGATCGAGATCACCGGCTCGGGGAAACTCATCGATTCGAGGACGATCGGATCGTCTTCCAGGCAGATGGTATCGCCGGTGGTCACATTCTTCAGACCGACCGCCGCCGCGATATCGCCGGAGAAGATTTCGTCGTGCTCCTCGCGCTGATTCGCGTGCATCTGCAACAGACGGCCGAGGCGCTCGCGCTTGCCGGTACGGGGATTGAGCACACTCATGCCCTGCGCGGCGACGCCCGAGTAAACACGGAAATAGTACAGCTTGCCGACGAACGGGTCGGTCATGATCTTGAAGACCAGCGCCGCAAACGGCTGCAGGTCGCCGACGTGACGGGTCAGCGGCGCGCCGGTGGAGGGATCGGAACCGTGGATTTCCCAGATGTCGACCGGGCTGGGCAGGTAGTCGACGACGATGTCGAGCACCGGCTGCACGCCCTTGTTCTTGAACGCGGTGCAGCAGGCGACCGGCACGATGCGCGCGCCGCAGGTCGCACGGCGGAGAGCCGCCTTGAGCTGGTCGTGCGTCGGAGCTTCTTCCGCGAGGAAGAGCTCCATGATCTCATCGTCGACTTCCGCGAGGCATTCCACCATGTGGTTGTACGCCTCTTCACGGCGCTCGGCCAGCTCGCCGGTCAGCTCCTCGGTGGTCATCTTGACACCGTTGGTAGCGTCGTCGAAATAAACCGCCTTGCCTTCGAGCACGTCGATCACGCCCCTGAAATCGGCTTCCTTGCCGATCGGCAGCATCAGCGGAACGGGAGTCGCGCCGAGCTTGCTCTTGATTTCGGCGACGACGCCTTCAAAATCGGCGCCGGTGCGGTCCATCTTGTTGACCAGCGCGACGACCGGGACCTTGTACTTCTGCGCCTGGCGCCAGACGGTTTCAGTCTGGGGCTGAACTTTGCCTACCGAGCAGAAAACCGCAACCGCACCGTCGAGGACGCGCAGCGAACGCTCCACCTCTGCGGTGAAGTCCACGTGTCCGGGAGTGTCGATGATATTGATACGATGGTTTTTCCAATAACAGGTAGTAGCAGCGCTGGTGATCGTAATTCCGCGTTCGCGCTCCTGCTCCATCCAGTCCATCGTGGCAGTACCTTCGTGGGTATCACCGATCTTGTAGTTCACGCCGGAATAGAAGAGAATACGTTCCGTCAGCGTGGTTTTGCCGGCATCGATGTGCGCCATGATGCCGATATTGCGGGTGTCCTTCAGCGCAACCTTGCGGTGCGGAGACTCATGATATTGGGTTTTGTCTATCTCGGTACTCATAATCGTTCACTGTTTCCGGCGATTACCAGCGGTAATGGGCGAACGCCTTGTTCGCCTGCGCCATTTTAAAAGTATCTTCCTTTTTCTTGATCGAGGAACCGGTATTGTCAAACGCATCCAGCAACTCTCCGGCGAGGGACTCGGTCATCGACTTGCCCTTGCGGCCGCGGGAATAGGTGACAATCCAACGCATCGCCAGCGCGACCTGACGATCGGGATCCACTTCGACGGGGACCTGATAGGTCGCACCGCCGACGCGGCGGCTCTTGACTTCCAGCTTCGGCTTCACGTTCTCCAACGCCTGATTGAAGACCTCGATGGCCTCCATATCGGCCTTCTTGCCCTGAATCATGTCCAGCGCGCCATAGACGATCTGCTGCGCGGTGGACTTCTTGCCGCGGGTCATGATCGTATTGATCAGCTGCGCGACCAGTTTGCTGTTGTACTTCACGTCGGGAATCAACTCCCGCTTCACGACACTGCGTCTTCTCATGTGTTTCGCACCCTATATAGTTAACTGAATCGCTTACTTCTTCTTGCCTTTGCCCTTGCCCGCAGCCTCTTCCTGGCCCGGCTTCGGACGCTTCGCGCCGTACTTGGAACGCCCCTGACGGCGCTTGTCGACGCCGAGGCTGTCCAGCGCGCCGCGCACGATGTGATAACGGACGCCGGGAAGGTCGCGGACACGGCCGCCCTTGACCAGCACCACAGAGTGCTCCTGCAGATTGTGGCCTTCGCCGCCGATGTAGGCGGTGACTTCCTGGCCGTTGGTCAGGCGGACGCGGGCGATCTTGCGCAACGCGGAGTTCGGCTTCTTGGGAGTGCGGGTGGTGACCTGCAGACAGACGCCGCGACGCTGCGGACAGGCGCTCAACGCCTTGGATTTGCTCTTCTTAACCTTTTCTTCGCGCCCGAAACGCACCAATTGGTTGATTGTCGGCATAACAACTTCCTGATTTTTTATATTTAAATGCGATTGTCAATCCTGTTCAGCATACATCAAAGACTCATAAAATAATACCTGAAAGCACGTTTTGCAAATTGCGCAACTGCTTTTTCGGCAAAAAATCCTGAATAATGCCGAATTTCGCGCTTCCGGGAGACGGATTTCCAACCCGGCTTCCCGGAAGCGTTTACCAACTTTCCTTAAAATTCGTCTTCAGAGGGTTCGTCGCCGAAATCGGTGTCAAGCTCGCCGAAACCGTCGTCTCCGGTTTCCGGCAGAAGCTCATGCGCCTCATCGGGCAGGGAATCCCCGTCGTCGCCGAAATCGACGGCGGCGTCATCCTTGAGATCCGAGTCGCGCCAGGCGGCCGCAATCTCTTCGACCGAGCGCTCGCCCGGCTCCTGAGTCGGAAGCTCCGGCTCGATTTCCTGGCCCAGATACTTGAGACGGATCGACTGCATCAACTCCGTGCCGGTACCGGCCGGGATCAGATGGCCGGTGATCACGTTCTCCTTGAATCCGGTCAGGTTGTCCACCTTGCCGACAGTCGCCGCCTCGGTCAGGATTCGGGTGGTATCCTGGAACGACGCCGCCGAGATGAAGCTCTCGGTTTCCAGCGCCGCCTTGGTGATACCAAGCAGAATCGGCTCGGCTTCCGCCGGCTTGCCGCCCTTGTCGATCGCCTCGCGGTTGACGCGGTCGAACTCGGTGCGGTCGAGCTGCTCACCCGGCAGATAGTCGGTCGAACCGGAATCGGTGATCCGGACCTTCTGCATCATCTGACGGATGATGATCTCCACGTGTTTGTCGTTGATTTCCACGCCCTGGGCGCGATACACCAGCTGAATCGCGTCGACCAGGTGACGCTGCAGCTCGTGGATGCCGCAGACTTCCAGCAGCGTGTGAGGCACAATCGAACCTTCAGTCAGCTTCTGGCCCTTGCGGACGAAGTCGCCTTTGCTGACGGTCAGGTGCTTATGCGCCGGAATATTGTTGTGCTCTTCGGTCATGCCCGATTCCGGATCGCGGATCAGCAGCTGGCGTTTGCCGCGGGTGATCTTGTCGACCTCGACATAACCGTCGATGCGGGCGATTTCAGCGACATCCTTCGGGATGCGCGCTTCGAACAGCTCCGCAATACGCGGCAGACCGCCGGTGATGTCCTTGTTCTTCGCCGACTGCCGCGGCACACGGGCGACCACCATGCCGGGGGTCACCTTCGCGCCGGCCTTGGTCATCAACACCGCGCCGGCCGGCAGCGGATAGTTCGCGAGGAACTGGCCGTCCGCGCTCATGATCACGATCTGCGGGTGGAGGTCCTCACGGTGCTCCATCACGGTCGCCTGATCCGAACCGCCGCGCTTCTGCTTCTGCAGCGTCACGCCTTCGACCAGGTCGTGCAACTCGACCACACCGGCCTCTTCGATGATGATCGGCACGTGGTTCGCTTCCCACCGCACGAAGACCTCGTTGGCCTTCACGGTGTCGCCGTCGTTCTTGTCGAGGATCGAACCGGCTTCCAGCTCATAGCGGTCCAGCTCAGCTTCCCGCAGCGCATCCGACCAGAAATCGTAATCCTTGTTGTAGATGGTGCCGAGCGCCTCGGCCTCCACCTGCGCCCGTTCACGGGCGGCCTTTTCAGCGGCCCTGGCAACGGCGGCATCGTAGACGATCACATAGCCGTTCTTGTTGACGACGACGGTCTTGCCCTTCTGGTTCTTGATCGAGCGGACGTTGAACAATTTAATCGTACCGTCGTGGCGGGACGCGATCACCGGCTGCTTATAGGCGCTCGACGCGGTACCGCCGATGTGGAACGTGCGCATGGTCAGCTGGGTGCCGGGCTCACCGATCGACTGCGCGGCGATGATGCCGAGCGCGTCGCCTTCCTTGGCCAGACGGTCGCTGGCCAGATTGCGGCCGTAACACTTGATACAGACGCCGCGCAGAGTTTCGCAGGTCAGCGTGGAACGGATCAGCACGCGCTGGATGCCGCGCTTCTCGATCAGTTCGACCACTTCCGGCGTGAACTCCTGGCCGGCGCCCACGATCAGGCGGCCGTCCGCAAACGCGGGGTCGCGGATATCCTGCGCACTGAAGCGGCCCAGAATGCGGTCCTTCAGCGGCATGATGGTTTCGTCACCCTCGATGATCGCGCTGGTCCAGACGCCCTTGCCGGTACCGCAATCCTCTTCGCGGCAGATGATATCCTGCGCGACGTCGACCAGACGGCGGGTCATGTAACCCGAGTCCGCGGTCTTCAGCGCGGTATCGGCCAAACCCTTGCGGGCGCCGTGGGTGGAGATGAAGTATTCCAGCACCGACAGACCTTCGCGGAAGTTCGAGATGATCGGCCGTTCGATGATGTCGCCCGACGGCTTCGCCATCAGGCCGCGCATACCGGCCAGCTGACGGATCTGGTCCTTGCTGCCGCGCGCGCCGGAGTCGAGCATCGCGTAAACCGGGTTGATCTCGCCGCGGCGCGACGCCGCTTCGAGGCGGACGAACAACTCGTTCGCCACCGCGTTACTGGCCTGGGTCCAGATGTCGATCACCTTGTTGTGGCGTTCGCCGTCGGTCAACAGACCGTTGTTGTACTGCTCAAGCACGCTGTCGATCTGGGTGCGGGCGTTCTCGATGATCTCCTCTTTCTTCTCGGGAACCTGAAGGTCCGCGATGGAAATCGAGAGACCGGCGAGCGTCGCCTGGCGGTAACCCATGTCTTTCAAGTCGTCCAGCAACTTGATCGTCGCTTCGTGTCCGGCGATCTTGTAGGAGTCGCTGATCAGGCGGCCGAGGTCCTTTTTCTTCGCGATCTGGTTGTAGAAGCCGAGACGCTTGTCCCAGATTTCATTGAAGAGGCAGCGGCCCGGAGTCGTCAGGATGAATTTGCTCTCCTTGTCGCCGTACAGCGTGTCGCGGCCGAAGTCGGGATTCGGAATCTTCACCGCGTCGTGAATCTTCAGGAAGCCGGACTGCATCGCGTAGATCACCTCGAAGTAGTCGCGGTACAGCTTCGCCTTCTCCTTGTTGCGCGGCTCGCAGGTCATGTAGTAGCTGCCGAGGGTGATGTCCTGGGTCGGCGACACGATCGGCTTGCCGTTCGCGGGCGAGAAGATGTTGTTCGGGGAGAGCATCAGGAGCTTGGTCTCCATCTGCGCCTCATTCGACAGCGGCACGTGCACCGCCATCTGGTCGCCGTCGAAGTCCGCATTGTAGGCGGTACAGACCAACGGGTGCAGACGCAGCGCCGAACCTTCGATCAACACCGGGTCGAATGCCTGAATCGACAGGCGGTGCAGCGTCGGCGCGCGGTTCAGCATCACGGGATGCCCCTTGGTCACTTCGTCGAGGATATCCCAGACCTGCGGCTCGCCGCGCTCGATCATCTTCTTGGCGCCGCGGACAGTGTGCGCGAAACCGCGTCCCTTCAAGTGGCGGATGATGAAAGGTTCGAACAGGATCATCGCCATCTTCTTGGGCAGACCGCACTGGTGAATCTTCAGCTCCGGCCCGACCACGATCACCGAACGGCCGGAGTAGTCGACGCGCTTACCGAGCAGGTTCTGGCGGAAGCGGCCCTGCTTGCCCTTGAGCATGTCGGAGAGCGACTTCAAGGGGCGATTGCCCGCGCCGGTCACCGCACGGCCGTGGCGGCCGTTGTCCAGCAGCGAGTCGACCGCCTCCTGCAGCATGCGCTTTTCATTGCGGATGATCACATCCGGCGTATGCAGCTGCAGCAGGTTCTTCAGGCGGTTGTTGCGGTTGATCACGCGACGGTAGAGGTCGTTCAGGTCGCTGGTCGCGAACCGGCCGCCCTCCAGCGGAACCAGCGGACGCAGGTCCGGCGGAATCACCGGCAGCACGGAGAGCATCATCCACTCGGGACGCGAATTGCTCGCCATGAATCCCTCCACCAGGCGCAGGCGCTTGGCCAGCTTCTTGCGGATCGCCTTGTTGCGGGTGCCTTCGAGGTCGACCTCCAGCTCCGCCTTCAAGGAAGGCATGTCGACGCGCTCCAGCAGCGTCTTGATCGCCGGAGCGCCCATATCGGCGATGAACGCATCGCCGTAGTCGTCGCGGGCCTGACGGTATTCGATCTCGTCCATGGTCTGGCCGATCTGCAGCGGGGTGTCGCCCGGATCGGTGACCACGTACTCTTCATAATAGATCACCCGTTCCAGCGATTTGGCCGCCATATCCAGCACCAGGCCGATGCGGCTGGGCATGCACTTGAAGAACCAGATGTGCGAAACCGGCACCGCCAGTTCGATATGGCCCATGCGTTCACGGCGCACCTTGGCCTGGGTGACTTCCACGCCGCAGCGGTCGCATACGATGCCCTTGTGCTTCACGCGCTTGTACTTGCCGCAGTTGCACTCCCAGTCGCGGGTGGGGCCGAAGATGCGTTCGCAGAACAGACCGCCCTTTTCGGGCTTGAAGCTGCGATAGTTGATGGTTTCCGGGTTCTTGACTTCACCGAACGACCAGGAACGGATCACTTCCGGAGACGCCACATTAATCGAAACCGCGCTGAACGAAGTCGTCGAGCTTTTGCCCAACAGCTCCCGATAAGCATAAGTATTGTCAATCAAGGTTATTTCCTCCTCGAATTAGTTTTCGGACGTCTTTTTGACCGTGCGGATGTCAAGACCGAGACTCTGCATTTCCTTCAGCAGCACGTTGAAGGACTCAGGCCGTCCGGCTTCCAGCACATTGTGCCCCTTGACGATCGATTCGTAGATGCGGGCACGGCCGGCGACGTCGTCCGATTTCACCGTCAGCATCTCCTGCAGGTTGTAGGCGGCGCCGTACGCTTCGAGCGCCCACACTTCCATTTCTCCGAAGCGCTGGCCGCCGTGCTGCGCCTTACCGCCGAGCGGCTGCTGGGTGACCAGCGAATACGGGCCGACCGCACGGGCGTGGATCTTGTTGGCGACCAGGTGGTCCAGCTTCAGCATGTACACCTGACCGACCATCACGCGCTGGTCGAACTTATTGCCGGTCCGGCCGTCATAGACGTCCGCCTTGCCGTCGTAGACCCACTCGCCGGCCTCGTTCTGCTTGAAGCCCCAGTGGTAGTCATGCCCCTCCTTCGCGGTGAAAGCGTCGTTGCCCTTGCGCATCAGGTCGATGATCTCCTGCTCGCCGATACCGTCGAACACCGGAGTGGCGGCCTTGAAGCCGAGCATCTTGGCGGCCCAGCCCAGGTGAGTTTCGAGCACCTGGCCGATATTCATACGGCTCGGCACGCCGAGCGGGTTCAGGATGATGTCCACCGGCGTACCGTCCTCAAGGAACGGCATGTCCTCCACCGGCACAATCCGCGACACGATACCCTTGTTGCCGTGACGGCCGGCCATCTTGTCGCCGACCTGCAGCTTGCGCTTGCAGCCGACATAGACCTTCACGCGCTTGATCACACCGAGATCGGCGTTGTCGCCGGAATCCATATTGTCGGCCATCCGGCGGCGCTTCTCCTCGTTCTCCTCGAATTGCGGGATGAACGAATCGATGATTTCGGTCAGCGTCTTCTTCAGGTCGCAATCCTCCATGCTCCAGCAGTCGTAGTGAGCCGCCAGCTTCTGGATCGAGCTCTTGGTCACCTTGCGGTTGGAACTGATCAGCACCGCGTTCTCACGGGCCGGGGACATATCGAAAATCGGATACGGCAGCTTGATGCCGAGCATCACATCGGAAAGACGGCTGGTCAGATCGTCGATCAGGCCGTTGTAGATATCCCGATAGTCGTTCTTCATCATCTTCTGCTGACGTTTTTCCTCGGACTTGGACAGGCTGGAGCGCGACGGATCCTTCGCATATTCGATGCGGATATCCATCACGATGCCGCCCTTGCCGCTCGGCACGGTCAGGCTCGAATCCTTCACATCCGCCGCCTTCTCGCCGAAAATCGCGCGCAACAGGCGCTCTTCCGGCGCCAGTTCGGTCTCGCTCTTCGGCGTGATCTTGCCGACCAGAATATCGCCCGGCTTCACCTCGGCGCCCTCAAACACCACGCCGCGGCTGTCAAGGTTGCGCAGCGCATCCTCGCTGACGTTCGGAATATCACGGGTGATCTCCTCCGGCCCGAGCTTGGTTTCACGGCTGGTGATCTCGAACTCATCCACATGGATGCTGGTGTAGACGTCCTCCTTGACCAAGCGCTCGGAGACGATGATCGCGTCCTCGAAGTTGTACCCGCACCACGGCATGTAGGCCACCAGCACGTTGCGGCCGAGCGCGAGCTCGCCGTCCTGGGTCGCGGCGCCGTCCGCCAGGATGTCGCCCTTCTTCACGGCCTGGCCGTGCTCGACGATCGGGCGCTGGTTCACGCTGGTTCCGGCATTGCTGCGCAGATACTTGTAGAGACGGTAATACTGATAGGACTTCTTGTCCGCATCGGGAGCCGGCAGATTGCCGTCCGGCGTCACGATGATATGCTCGGAACAGACCTCCGCGACGATGCCGTCCGCCTTCGCGGCGACCACGGCGCGGGAGTCGCGGGCGATCCGCGCTTCCAGACCGGTGCCGACATACGGCGACTCCGGCATCAACAGCGGCACCGCCTGGCGCTGCATGTTCGACCCCATCAGGGCGCGGTTCGCGTCGTCATGCTCCAGGAACGGAATGATGCCGGCGGCGGCGCTGATCAGCTGCTTCGGCGACACGTCCATATACTGAACCGCCTCGCGCGGATGCTCTTCGGATTCGCCCTTGTAACGGCTCATGATCATCGGGCGGACGAACCGGTTGTTCTCGTCGAGCAGCGCGTTCGCCTGCGCGATCACGTACTGTTCTTCCTTGTCGGCGGTCAGATAGTCGATCTGATCCGTGACCTGACCGTCCACCACCTTGCGGTACGGAGTTTCCAGGAAACCGTACTCGTCGATGATCGCATACAGCGACATCGAACTGATCAGACCGATATTCGGACCTTCCGGGGTCTCGATCGGACAGATGCGGCCGTAGTGGCTGGAGTGAACGTCGCGCACTTCAAAACCGGCGCGGTCGCGGGAAAGACCGCCCGGGCCGAGCGCCGACAGACGGCGCTTGTTGGTCAATTCGCTCAGCGGGTTGGTCTGGTCCATAAACTGCGACAGCTGGCTGCGGGCGAAGAAGTCGCGGATCACGCCGGCGAACGCCTTCGGGTTCACCAGCTTGGACGGAGTCACGTTCTGATCGTCGAAGGTCATGCGCTCGCGGACCAGGCGCTCGGTGCGCAGCAGGCCGGCGCGGCACTGGTTCTGCAGCAGTTCGCCGACGGTGCGGACGCGGCGGGCGCCCAGGTGGTCGATGTCGTCCACCGCGCCGCCGGAGTGACGCAATTTGATCAGCATCTTGGTCGCGGCCATCAGGTCCTTCGGATCGAGCACGCGCAGCGTCAGCGGGATATCCTGCTTCAGCCGCTCATTGAGCTTGTAGCGGCCCACCGCGCCCAGATCGTAGCGGCGGTTGTCGAAGAACAGGCGCTTGATCAGCAGCTTCGCGTTGTTGATGTTCGGCGGATCGCCGGGACGCATGCGGCGGTAGATCTCCTTGAGGGCATCTTCCTCGTTGCGGGCCGGGTCCTTGCGCAGGCAGCCGATCAGATAGTTGTCGCCTTCCGCGATGTAAGCCAGCTCAACTTCCTTGATGCCGGCGTCGATCAACTGCTTCAGATGGTTTTCGGTCAACTGCACCAGCTCGTCGATCACCAGCACATCGTCTTCGGTGGTGATGTCGTCGACGGTGTAGAAGCCGGAAAGATCCTTCTGCTTCAGCAGCGAAGCGGTCGTGTGCTTCTTGACCTCATAGCATTCCGCCAGAATGTCGCGGTTGGTCGGGTAGCCGATCGCGCGCAGGAAAGTGGTGATATAGAACTTCCGGCGGCGGCGGCGGCGGTCCAGATAGATATAGATGAAGTCGTTGATGTCAAACTGGACATCCATCCACGAACCGCGGTCCGGAATGATCCGGTAGGAGTACAGCGTGCGGCCAGAGGTATGGCGGGTCTTTTCAAAGCAGATGCCCGGCGAACGGTGGAGCTGGCTGATGATCACGCGCTCAGCGCCGTTGATGATGAAGGTGCCCTGCTCGGTCATGATCGGAATATCGCCCATGTACACGCGCTCGGGAATCTCGGTGCCGTTGACCTTCAGCAGGAAATCGACATACAGCGGAGCATCATAGATTTTGCCGTCCTTGATGCAATCGACGACATCGCCCTTCTGGTCGGTGGAATTACCGATTTCATAGGAGACGAATTCCAGCGACATCTGCTTGTCGAAGCTCTCGATCGGGAAAATCTCGTTGAAGACCTCCTGCAATCCCTGATTCTTGCGCTCCGCCGGCGGCACATCGCGCTGCAGAAAATTGAAGTAGGAGTCAAGCTGGAGACCGATCAAATCCGGCACGTCGAGCACGTCCCGAAGCTTCCCAAAATTAATTCGTTTTGTCATATCCTGCTCGTTGTTTGGTTTTATGTGAATGAAAAAAATTCAAAAAAAATATAAAAACATCCGGTATTTAAAGACGGAAAAAGAGATTTTCCGTTGAAAATCCCGAAAAAAGCCATAGTCAAAACACAAAAGAACCGACCTGTCGACAAAAAACCACATCAACAGTTCGGAATTCACGAAAAAAATCGCAATTTTTCTTCAAAATATTTAAGGATATCCAGACGGCGCGGAACCGACAAAAAACCACATCGGCTCCGGTCCGGAGAAACGTCTTGCGACAAAAGTCCACATCGTAAAACGCTTCGGCAAGGGGAAAGTTCCGTTTTCTCACAACCGGCCCCGCTTGCGGAACCGGTATGAGACGAAACAACGGCAGTGGGTATCCCGCAGGAGACCCGCCGCCGTTAAAAGAGGTCAATCTTACTTGACTTCGACCTTCGCACCGGCGGCTTCGAGAGCAGCCTTGAGCTTTTCGGCTTCGTCCTTGGCAATGCCTTCCTTGATCGCCTTCGGAGCGCCCTCGACGAGGTCCTTCGCTTCCTTCAGGCCGAGGCCGGTGATGCCGCGGATTTCCTTGATGACGCCGATCTTCTTCGCAGCATCAAAGCCGGCGAGGATCACGTCGAATTCGGTCTTCTCTTCAGCGGCCGGAGCAGCGGCGCCGGCGGCCGGAGCGGCGGCGACCGCCACCGGAGCGGCGGCGCTGACGCCCAGACGCTCTTCCAGAGTCTTGACCAGCTTGGACAATTCCAGCACGGTCAGGTTCTCGACATAAGAGACGAACTCTTCCATTTTGTTCTCTTCGGACATCTTAAATGCCTCCATTCGTTATTCTAGTTAACTATTGCTTTTCGACTTTTTCTTTATATGCGTTGAGCACATTCAAGATGCTCGCAGCCTTGGCGTTGAGAACGGTGACCAGATTCCTCGACGGAGCCTGAAGCACACCGAGCAACATCGCCTGAAGCACGGGCTTCGACGGCAGTTCAGCCAGACTTCCGACCTCGGCGGGCGAAAGCACCGCACCATCCATGTAACCGCCCTTGGCGGCCACTTTGTCGTTCTTCTTGCCGAACTCCGCCAGAACTTTGGCGGCGGCGCTGCAATCGCCCTTGCCGGCGACGAGCGCAGTGCCCTGAGTGAAATCGATCGTTTCAAGTCCTTCGATCTTCAGGGCTTCTCCGGCTTTCCTGATCAGCGTGTTCTTCAGCACATGGCAGACCGCGTTCTGGGCCGCCAGCTGATTGCGCAGCTCGGAAAAATCCTTGACGGTAAGACCGGCAAAAGAGATGAAATAAACGTAATCGGCGTTGCCGATCATATCACTGATCTGCTTGACCAGAAAATGCTTTTCGTTTCTCATTCTTTCGACCTCACCAGTTCCTTGACGTTGATCTTGACTCCGGGAGTCATCGTCGCAGAGATCGTGCAGGAGAGGATATACGCCCCCTTCGCAGTGGTCGGCTTCGCCTTGATCAGCGCATCGACGATCACATCGAAGTTCTCTTTGAGAGCATCCGACTCGAACGACATCTTGCCGAACGGCACATGCACACAGGCGCCGCGATCCGCACGGAATTCCGCACGGCCGCCCTTCGCCTCGCGAACCGCAGTTCCGACCGATTCGGTCACCGTACCGGTCTTCGGGTTCGGCATCAGGCCGCGGGGACCGAGCTGACGGCCGAGGGGACGGACCAGACGCATCGCATCCGGAGTCGCGATCAGGATATCGAAATCCTGCCAGCCGTCTTTGATCTTCTGAACAATGTCTTCATAACCGACGAAATCGGCGCCGGCATCCTTGGCGTCCTGGGCCAGCTGGCCGTCGGCGACGACCGCAACGCGGACCGTCTTGCCGGTGCCCCGGGGAAGCGCAACCGCACCGCGGACCGTCTGGTCGGACTTGCGCGGATCGACGCCGAGCTTGAAAGCGACTTCGGCGGTCTGGTTGAACTTGACGCCCGGCATCGTCTTCAACAGAGCGATTGCCTCGGCCACGCCATAGCGTTTCTGCAGATCGAAACCGGCGGTTTCCACCTGCTTCTTGTAAAGCTTACTTCTACGCATCGACCACCTCGATTCCCATGCTGCGCGCGGTTCCTTCGATGATGCGCATTGCCGCTTCCTCGCTCCGGGCGTTGATATCATCCTTCTTGATCTGAACGATTTCACGGATCTGCGCACGGGTGATTTTGCCGGCCTTTTCAGAGCCCGGCTTTTTCGCCGCGGAAGCCACTCCCGCCGCCTTCTTGATCAGAACGGCAGCCGGGGGGGATTTGCAGATGAATGTGAACGACCGGTCCTGATAGACCGTGATCACGACAGGAATAATCATTCCGCTCTGAGACTGAGTGGCGGCATTGAACTGCTTACAGAACTCCATAATGTTGCAACCGGCCGAGCCAAGGGCGGGACCGATCGGCGGAGCCGGGTTAGCGGCGCCGGCCGGAATCTGCAACCGGATCAAGCCTGTAACCTTCTTTGCCATGATTAAACTTCCTTTTCCGATTCCGAGGTGGTCCGGACTGACAGGCATCCCGCCACCAAAGAATCATACACCATTTAGAAAAAGTTTCGAACCCAGCCTTAAACGGTGCGTTCGACCTGCCAAAACTCCAATTCAACCGGGGTGGAACGACCGAAAATGGAAACCATCAATTTCAGCTTGCCGCGTTCGTTGTCGATCTCCTGAATCGCCCCTTCAAAATTCTCGAAAGCGCCGTCCTTGATCCGGACGACTTCGCCGACCTCAAATGCGATTTTCGGCTTGACTTCCGGCGCTCCGGCCTGGGCCGGGCGCATGATATCTTCCACTTCACTCTCAGTCAGCGCGGTCGGCTTGTTGTCGCCGCCGAGGAATCCGAGGACTCCCTGCACGCTGCGGATGAAGTACCAGGCCTTCTCATTGATCATGCCGAGATCATCGTACAGATCCATGCGAACCCAGATATAGCTGGGGAAAAGCTTGCGGGTCGTCGTGGTTTTCTTGCCCTGCCGGACTTCAGCGACCTTCTCCGTCGGAATGAAGGCCTCGTACACCGGAACCTGATCGCCGGTCTGAAGCTGACGCAAAATCTTGTCGCGGACCTTGTTTTCGTGACCCGAGAGCGTGTGGATCACAAACCATTGTCCCCGCTTATCGCGCTCGGTTTCTGCGGACTCGTTCATGATTGATCATTACCTTCAAAACTTACCAACCGTTACCAGGCGGATTACGATCCGCGCCACTTCATCGACACCGGCGACGAACAGCGCGAGAATGGCGATTGCCACCACCACCAGCACGGTAGATTCAAACAACTGCTGGCGATTCGGCCAGGTGCAGCGGCCCAGTTCGGCCATCGTTTCGGAAATAAAGCGCCGAATTCTGCCCATAAACGAATCGAAACCGGCGGTGACCCCGGTCTGCTGCATGCTGCGCTTCTGATCGTTTCCCATATTTCCTGTTACCTGCCTGACTTTCTATCAAAAAATTGGCAGGAGAGGTGAGGCTCGAACTCACGACCTGCGGTTTTGGAGACCGCCGCTCTAGCCAACTGAGCTACTCTCCTGTCTCAATCATAAAGCAAACTTCAATGCTCAGCGCGTTTCCTTGTGAATCGTATGCTTGCGTTCAAATTTGCAATACTTCTTCTTTTCCAAGCGCTCGGGCGTATTGCGCTTTTCCTTCATCGACGTATAGTTACGCCGCTTGCACTCCGTGCATTCCAGAATGATTAATTCGCGCGCCATTTTTCTTACCTAGTTTTACATGATTATCCCGGAACCGCCGACCGGCGGTCCGGGATGATAGTCCGAGACCGAAATTACTTGATGATTTCGGAGACTCGGCCGGAGGCAACCGTACGGCCGCCTTCACGGATCGCGAAACGCAGACCCTTTTCCATGGCGATCGGAGCGATCAGTTCCACGGTGATCGAAGTATTGTCACCGGGCATGACCATCTCGGTGCCTTCATTCAGGGTGATCGTGCCGGTCACGTCAGTCGTACGGAAGTAGAACTGCGGACGATAGTTGTTGAAGAACGGGGTATGACGGCCGCCTTCATCCTTGCTCAGCACGTAGATTTCGCCCTTGAACTGGGTGTGCGGGGTCACGCTGCCCGGCTTGGCCAGAACCTGACCGCGCTCGACATCTTCCTTCTTAGTGCCGCGGAGCAGGCAACCGACGTTGTCGCCGGCCTGGCCCTGATCGAGCAGCTTGCGGAACATTTCGATACCGGTGACGGTGGTCTTGACAGTCGGCTTGATACCGATGATTTCGACTTCGTCGTTGAGCTTGATCACACCGCGCTCGACACGGCCGGTGACCACGGTGCCGCGACCTTCGATCGAGAACACGTCTTCGATCGGCATCAGGAAGGGCTGATCCACATCGCGCTTCGGCTCGGGAATGAAGCTGTCGACCGCATCCATCAGCTCGAGGATGCACTTGCAGGCCGGGTTCTCCGGATCGCCGTCGGCTTCGATCGCCTTCAGAGCGGAGCCCTTGATGATCGGGGTGTCGTCGCCGGGATATTCATAACTGCTGAGCAGCTCGCGGATTTCCATTTCGACGAGCTCGAGCAGTTCCGGGTCATCGAGCTGGTCGCACTTGTTCATGAAAACGACGATCGCCGGCACACCCACCTGACGGGCGAGCAGCACGTGCTCGCGAGTCTGGGCCATCGGGCCGTCGGTCGCGGCGATCACGAGGATCGCACCGTCCATCTGCGCGGCGCCGGTGATCATGTTCTTCACATAGTCGGCGTGTCCCGGGCAGTCAACGTGAGCATAGTGACGATTCGCAGTCTGGTATTCAACGTGGGAGGTGTTGATGGTGATACCGCGCTCTTTTTCTTCCGGAGCATTGTCGATTTCATCATATTTACGGACTTCACCGCCGAACTTCTTGTTCAGCACCATGGTGATGGCGGCGGTCAGAGTGGTTTTGCCGTGGTCGACGTGACCAATCGTACCAACGTTAACGTGCGGCTTGGTTCTTTCGAATTTTTCCTTAGCCATTTTTCCCTCCTGAAAGGTTTAGAGTTTTCCAACTGCTTCAAAATCTATTAAAATAATGGAGCCTACATCCGGACTTGAACCGGAGACCTCATCCTTACCAAGGATGTGCTCTACCGACTGAGCTATGTAGGCATCAATCCGCATCCATTCGATTTGACGATCGAAGGCGGCAGAATTTTAAAATACACCGTCTCAACCGTTTTGCAACCCTAAACTTGCAAAAAAACGGAAAAATGGTACTCGGGGGGGGACTTGAACCCCCAAGGATTGCTCCATATGGACCTCAACCATACGCGTCTGCCAATTCCGCCACCCGAGCGCATTCATTTAGTGAACCGCATTTATCAGCGAGAACAGGACATAATATATTCGCCCTCGCCCGATTTGCAAATCCCAAAACCAACTTTTTCACAGAAAAACAGCAAAAAACAGCTTTTCCCGACTGAAATCATTCATTTTCCCAAAGCGCGAAGCCACGATCTTCCCCGCTCTAATGCCGGAACGTCGCAGGATTCCCGCCCCATCCCGGCACCCGGCCGCCGTCTATTCGCCGACCAGTTTGCCGTTGTCCACCGCGGCGTTGCGCCGCTTGAAAGTGGGGATGTCCAGGTCTTCGCCGTTCCACAATACCGGCATGGTCTTCTCCATGATCCCTTTGGAAAGCGGTTCCAGAAGCGGAAAGAGTTCGAGCTGCGTGGAGGCTCCGTCGGCCGCTCCCGCGGCGGCGCGGCCCCGGCGCGGCATCCGCGAGGTCTCCTTGCGCATCGCCTCCACCGTCACGGTTTCGGCATCGAATCTGATCGTAACCGCGGTCAGCTGGAGCATGCCGCTCCACTCCTCCCCGGTGGAAGCTCCGATAATCAGTTCGGCCCCCGGTTTCACATAGCGGCCGGCCAGCTCCAGCGCAGCTTTGGTCTCGCCGATCGAGAGCTCCGGCCCGCCCAGCAGCGAAAAAACCACCGCATCGGCTTCACCGAGCTTGTCGGCGCCCCCCAGCAGCGGAGAGTGAAGCAGTTGCTCCATCGCGGCCTCGATCCGGCCATTGACTTCCGCGCTTTCGACCAGACCGACGCCGATGCTGCAGTAACTTTTCTTGCGCTTCAGCAGCGCCACGAAGTTGTTGAAATCCGCCGCCAGCAGATTGCCGTGGCGCAGCACCGCGGTCAGGGCCAGCACCGTCCGCGAAAACTCCCGGTCGGCAAGCCGGAACGCCTCGCTGAGCGGAGTGGTCGAGTCCAGAATCGAAAAAAGCAGATCGTTCGGCAGGCACAATACCGCATCGGCGAGCCCGAGCAGTTCGTTCTTCACCGTCTCCTCGGCCGTCTTGCGCTTGCTGTGTCCCTCCAGCGTGAAGGGAAGCGTCACCAGAAACAGCGTCGGAATTTCCAGCTTCCGCGCCACGCTCAACACCACCGACACGCCGCCCGAAGCAGTTCCCCCGCCCAGTCCGCCGACCACCAGCAGCATCGAAGTCCCGGCCAGCATCCGCTCCAGCGCGGCCCGCTCATGCGCCAGCGCCCGCTGCCCGTCCAGCACATTGCCGCCGCAGCCGCGTCCGCCGCGCCAGCGGGCGCCGGCCAGCAGCATCGAACCTTCCGGCAGATTCAGCCCTTCCAGGCCCCGCCGGTCGGTATCCACGGCCAGCAGCCGCAGTGACGCGGCGGCCGGACTCCCGACAAAACCGCGCAGCACCCGGCACCCGGCGCCGCCGATTCCGAGTACGGTAACCATTTTATTCTCAACAGGATTTTCCATGATTACCCCCTCCTGTTCCAGAGCTTTTTCCGGGTCCTGCTCACCAGTGAATCCACCATGTCGAGCAGGCTGCCGAAACCGCCGCGGCCGGAACCGCCCGGCTCCATCGCATTGTATGCCACCGCCAGGCGCAGCGCCCCCCAGACCGTGCTGAACCGCGGATTCTCCGCCAAGGCGACCGGGTCGCCGTTTTCCAGCGGCTGGGCAATCCGGCAGCTCATCTCGAACACCTCCCGGAACATGGCTCCGGTCCGCTCGAACATCGCGCCGCCGCCGGTCAGGATGCCGCCCGCCTCCAATTGGCTCAATGCGTTTTTCTCATTCAAAATCTGCTTGATGATCTCAAAGGTCTCCCGCAGCCGCAGGTCGATGATGGTCTCGAAGGAGTTCAGCGGAATCCGCCGGGGCGTACCCACACTGCTTCCCGGAAACTCCAGGCAGTCGCGATGCTCCCGGATCGCCCGGCTCAACGAGCCGTCCTCGACCAGCTTGCGGCAGACGCCGATATTCAAATCCAGTCCGACCGCCAGATCGTTGCAGACGTGGTCGAAGCCGACCTGCAGCACGCCGGAAGCGCGCACGCCGGAGTTGCATTCGACATCGTATTCGGTCGTCCCGGCGCCGATGTCCACCAGCAACGCCCCGCTGCCGCGCTCCTCTTCCGAAAGGATGCCGTAGTCGGTCGCCAGCGGCGCAAACACCGGATAGATCATCGAATCCTCGAAGCCGGATTCGCGCACGATCGTCCTGAAATTTTCCAACCGGGTGGTAACGCCGTGCACCAGATGTACATAGGCATCCAGCCGGCGGCCGCTCTGAAGCAGCGGATTGCAGACCGGGCGGCCGTCGATCGCGAAGCAGGATTCGGAGATGTTGATGATTTCCCGCCCGGCCGAAACGTGCTGGTCTTTCGCATTTTCAACCGCTTCGGCCCGCTCCTTTTCGGTCACGACGCGCTGCTCGCTCCTGATCGTGGCGGTGCCGACGCCCTGCATCGACTCGATGCCGCAGCCGGTCACCGGAACGATCACCAGACGGCTGTTGCCCAACTCCCGGTCCGAACTGCGGTCGGCCTCCTCCAGCGCCGAGCCCAGCAGCTCGAACGCTTTATCCATATTGTAGATTTCGCCCTTGACGATCGAGCCCTCGCTGGGCACGCATCCCTGGCCGATGACCTTGACCTTGCCGTCCGGCAAGGCTTCGCCGACCAGCACGCAGATCTTGGAACTGCCCAGATCGACGGCAGTCACGATTTCCCGGTTGTTGAACATGGCTGTCTCACTTGATTCGGATTGTATTTATTCAGATTAAATATACCGGATGTGATCCGAAAATGCCAGTCCCCAACCGGATTTTCCGCCAAAATCACCGGCTCCGGCCCAATCCGGCGCCGACCGGAAAACGACGACGGATCAGTCGCCGGTTTATCGGTGCTGATAACGACTCGGCTTCCCGCCATATCCATGCAGTTTCCATCCGGTCCGCCGGAATGCCGGGAACAGGGAATTTCAATCCGGCGCATTCCTTGTAATCGGAGGAACTCCAGATTATATTATACTTCGAGTTGAATTACAGAGACTTAAATGAATTGAGAAATTCCGCATGGCAGGTCCGAATTCAGAGAGAAGAGCGGCGTACAGGAATTGTTTTTCTGCGGAACCCATTCTGCGGAAAGCGGATTCGGATTTTGCCGCCGGCCGGATTTTACCGCGTTTCAAACGCCTCGCACTTCGCAAATATCCTCAGGGGAATATGGTTCCCCCGCACCGCCACCTCGATTATGAAGCGGTCCTGCTCTGCTCCGGGGCATACCGGTTCAGAATCAACGGGACCGAGATGGAACTGACGCCCGGAGAAGGAATTCTGGTCAATATCGGCGACCAGCACGAGGACTGGAGGGGAGACGGAGCGAAATTTATCGGTTTCTCCTTTACATTGGAAGCCTTTCCCGCAACCAACGGCATCCCGGCTCTTCTGGCTCCCGGAGTCTCTCCGCAGGAGCAGCGATTTCGGATTGATTTGAAAGAAGCCGAAGGACTGGCCAGAAAAATTTATGAAGAAGAACAGCGGCAGACGGCATTTTCACGGCTGATTCAGGAAGCGATTTCTCTGGAATTGTTCTGGAGAATCATCCAGGGGCTTCCCCGGGAATCACTTTCGACCGGTTTTCTGGATAATACAGCAGACGGCAGTTTCAGGGCCCGGCTTTCCAGATTGTTCCAGGATCATATCGAAGAAGTTCTAACGCTGGACGATATTGCAAAACAGCTGGGAATCAGCCGGACTTCGCTGACGAATAAATGCAATGAACTGTTTCACATGTCGCCCGGCAAGGCTTTCTGCCGCTGCAAGATGGAACGCGCCGGGTATCTGCTGGTCAATACCCGGCTGACGGTCAAGGAAATCGCCGGAAGATTGGGATATGCGAGCGAATTCGCCTTTTCGCGCGCTTTCCGCAGGGAGTTCAATCTGTCACCAGCCGAATGGCGCAGAAACTATATTTACTGATTTCTCGATTTTGTATTTTCTGCAATGTTATATGTCATTTCGGAGCTTGCCGAAACTGTCTTTTTCAGGTATAATATAAACAAACATTCCAGATCGAATTACCGGGAAAGCTGCTGATGCAATGAAAAGTTCCGTATATATCGTGCCGAGTTTTCATTATGATGTCGTCTATCTGCAGGACTACCAGACTTATCTGGAACGGGGATTCGCCATTCTGGACCGGGCGCTCTGCCTTTTGGAAAGTTCTTCCGAATACTGTTTCCTGATTGAACAGGTCATTCTGGCGGAAGCATACTGTGCAGGCCGCCCGGACCGCCTGGCCAAGCTGAAACGCTTCACGGAAGCGGGAAGATTGCATTTTGCTCCCGGCATGTACGTCATGCCGGATATGAATATGCCGGACGGCGAATCTTTGTTTCTGCAAATTTCCGAAGGTTTCCGGTGGTTGGAGGAAAAGCTGCACTACCGGCCCGCCATCTGCTGGATCGCCGACTGCTGGGGGCATCCGGCGCAATTGCCCCAGATACTTACCCGATGCGGATTCAAAGGATACGCTTTCTGGCGCTGCATGAATCCGGATTTGCGGAAAAACCACTTTCTCTGGCGCGGAATCGACGGCACGACGATCAGAACCCACTGGCTCAGCAAAGGTTACAGCCCGATCCACTTTCCCGACACCGCCGAAATCGTCAATGCGCCGGATCAGAAGATTTTCACAAGCTCCTGCGAACAGCTCGAAACCCTCTGCCGGGAATTTGAGGAGATCGGCGCGGCAGGCCACGTGCTTTTGTGCAATGGCGGCGACTTTACAATGCCGCAGGAATCCGCTTCCGCCACGCTCGCGCATCTGCGTTCTACCGGCCTTTTTGCCAAGTTGGAACTCTCCGGCCCGGAACAATATTTCGACAGCCTCGACTGGAAAAACGCCATTCTGTATGACGGAGAGTTCAACAGCGCTCTTCAGGGGACGTTCTCCTCAAATATCCGGCTCAAGCAGCAAATCCGGGAGTGCGCGTTCTTCTTTAACGCTCTTGAACGGCTGGCAGTATTAACCGGACGCCCGTGGGAAAAACGGGAGATGTTGCTGAAACAGCTCCTGAAGCAGCAATTCCATGACACGATCTGCGGCACGCTCGCCGACGCTCCCTTGAATGACACGCTGCGCGAGCTCGCCGCCTGTCTCAGGCAGCTTGAAGAAGCGCGGCTGGAACTCGGCAGTTCCGCCGTACCGGAAAAAAACCTGTTCAATCCAACCCAGTTCGACCGCACCGAAATCATCCGCGACGGCGACAGGCCTCTCCTGCTGTCCGTCGGACCGCACGCCAGCTCGCCGCAACGGACGGCGCGGGTATTATCACCGGACGGCGACACATCGCTGCCGCAGACATTCACCAACGGCTTCTATTCCGCCCGGCTTGACGCGGAAGGCTTTATCGCTTCGCTGAAAGTCGACGGCGGAGAACTGGTCAATCCCCATGCCGCGGTAAAGTTCGGTGCCCTCACCATGCAGATGGACTACGGCGACCTCTGGCTCCACTTCGACGCACCGTTGAGCGGGGGTTCCCCGGCGGCCGCCCTGACGCAAAACCGGGAGGACCCGCTCGATTTCCCGGATGACTCCGGACTGGTGAACCGCGGCACGTTCCGGCCTGAGATCCGGGAGGCCGCGCTGGTTTTCCGTTCACCGGAGCTGTGGATCGTCCGGCAGACCGGCAGGCTTTGCTTCTGGCAGCTGAATATCGACTTCACGGTGGAAACCCACTTCCGAAGCGATTCCCCGCGCATCGCCTACCGGGTGGAATTTACTCCGAAAGGGAAACATTACCGTATCCGGGCGGCATTCCCTTCCACGGTCGGCGCCGACGGCGCGGTTTATTATGAAATCCCGTTCGGAATCCAGAAGCGCGGCCGGGCGGTCCATGCGGCACAGAACTGGATGGATTTTTCAGACGCGGATAAGGGAATCGCATTGCTGAACCGCGGGTTGCCCTCAAACAGCGTCGACTCGGCGGGAAACCTGCTGCTGACGCTGTTCCGTTCAGCCGCCATGGAATATAAAGCTCCCAGTGAAGAATCGTTCGGAACAGGTGTGCGGCACAATTTCGAGTACGCGGTCGTACCGCATGGGAAACGCAATTTCGCAGCTCTGGTCAAAGAAGGAATCCTGTTCAATGCACCCCTTCTGGAAACCGGCTGCCGTTTGCCGAGGGCTTTTGTTCCCGAAGCGGAAAACATCATGATCAGTGCGATCAGAAACAGCGAAGACGGCGTGCTGTTGCGGCTGTACGAATGTGCCGGACTCCCGACCACCTCTTCCATCCACATTCCAGAATGTTTCCGGTCCTGTCTGGATGTGGATGGATTGGGCGAAAGAAGCGGCGGAAAGGGATTTCCGGTCTTCGGAACCGTCCCGGTCGAACTGAACCCATTTGAAATAAAAACCCTGCTCCTGCTTCCCAACAGAAAAAATTAATTCACGGAGGAAATAAAATGAGCCTTGATGAATTTCATTCGGTTTCCATGGAAAAGCAGTCCCTGACACAAAAATTTACATTGATTGAGCTGCTCGTGAACATCACTTGTAAAATATATAATCCATCCCCGTATGCCGTTCTGCGTAAAAGAGAGGGGTTCGGGGGAGAGAAAGCGGCGATAAGCGCCGCATCTCTCCCCGTACCAAACATCCCCAACTTTTCACATACTCCCGGCAAGCTCTCACGCCTCCGCCAATGCTCTGCAAGCGGCAAGCCGGAGCAAAAACGTGAAGTTGTTTTTCCGCAAAAAAGCGGTAAGACAACTTCACGTTATTGCGGCTCTTCCTTCCCCGCCGACCAAACGCGCCTCCGCCTGTCGACCGTCCCGTTCGCGGCACCGGCACCTTGCCGGACGCAGGGGGCGCGGGGGACGGCGGACACGCCCCCCGCATACCGCCATGTAAGGCCGTTTACCCTGATTGAGTTGCTCGTCGTCATAGCGATCATTGCCATTTTGGCTTCCATGCTGCTGCCTGCATTGAACCGGGCACGCCAGAAGGCCCGTGAGACCGCATGCCTGAGCACGATGAAGCAACAGATGCTTTATACCCAGATGTACCTGGATCAGTTTAACGGTTCGATCATATCGGAATGGTCCTCTTCCTCGGTTCAGGCGCGTTCCTGGGTGGGATGCCTGTTGAGCGCCGGATATCTTTCCGCGGCAAACGGCAAGGAGTGGACCTGTCCCGACTTGCGCCCGCGGCGGGCACTGGATGAAATTTCCGAGGCCCCCGATTACGGATACGGGCAGAACTACGGCGCTTATCGCGTAGTGGAAGGTGTGAACCAGCAGGACGGCACGATCCGCATCTGGATCGCCTCCAGTTGTTACATTATGAATTTTAAAAAGATGCGGTCGCCGAGTTCTTTCATCTTCATTGCAGACGGAAAGACCAGCAACAATCTCTGCCATGCCAAGCTGACTCCGCAATGGGGACCGGCCACCTGGGCAGCCTCCCCGTGGCGCGCCCATAATTCCAACGCGGTCAACACGGCTTTCGGAGACGGCCGGGCGGCCGCGCTGAACCGAAACGAGCTGGAGCAAACCCTTTACAATGGAATCGTCTATGCCGTAGACTAAGAGCTTATCCCCAAATAAGCTCTAAGCAGTAAGGAAATGAAGATGAAATATTGGTTCACAGTTCTTGTATCCGGGATCGGATCGCTGCTTGCCGCCGCCAATTTGCTGATTGCCCCGGAGGGGTCATTGCGCTGCGACCGGGCGGGCGACGGCATAACAGTAGAAATCCGAAACGGCTTGGTGAATCTGACGCTTGAAGGAGCGGAACGCCAGCTCGGCTTTTCCCTGCCGATCGAACCTGACGCCAAATTGGTCCGGCTCAGCGGCAGGATGCAGGTCGAAGGCGTCAGGCGCGGAAAAGCAAACTGGCAGGATGGCAGGATGGCCATGCGTTTTTACGACAGACAGGGAAAGGCGGTCGGAGAATGGCCGCGTGTCTTTTCCGCTTCCGGAACATCCGGCTGGCTGGATTGCGACCGGCTTTATCAGGTCCCGGAAGGCGCGGCTACATTGAGATTTACCCCGGCCAATTTCGGGACAGCCGGCAAGGTGAAAATCCGCAACCTGCGGCTGGAAGCCCTCCGCTTCCCGGAAGAGGCAAATATGGATGCCCCGCCGCCGGATGGTTCCGATCAGGAAGCACTGTTCACTCTGGATGACGCGCAGAAACTGACCACGCCGACGCGGGAACGGATCTGCCTGAACGGATTATGGAGTTTCCGGCCGGTTTTTCACGGCGAAAGCCCCGCCCGCTTCCCTGCGGACGGAAGCGGCTGGGGATACTTCAAAGTCCCCGGCTCCTGGCCGTCATATCCAAACGGAATGAAATTTTATCTCTCTTCGCTTGCATTGCACAAGCTGGATGCGGCCAATCTCAACAGCGCCTGGTACCGGCGCACCATCACGGTGCCCGCCTCCTGGAAAGGACGCCGGATTCTGCTGAATGCCGATCTGATTCAAAGCTGCGCAAAAGTATTCGTGGATGGAACGGAGGCCGGCGAACTCTATTATCCGGGCGGAGAACTGGACCTGTCCGGACGGCTGATCCCCGGTCAAAAGCACACGGTCTCCCTTCTGGTCAGCGCCCGGCCGGAGGTACTGACGACCTTCATGGCCCAGAACCGCCTGATCACGGAGAAAGGGCAGTTGCAGAACCGGGGAATCACCGGCGATCTCTATCTGGAATCGCGTCCGATGATGGCCGCCGTTGCGGATGTGCATGTAATCACCTCCGTAAAACATCGGGAGATCACTTTTGATACCGGCTTCGCCGATCTTCCCGCCGGCCGATACCGGCTGGAAGCGGAAATCACTGCGGGGAACAAAGTTGTAAAATGTTTCACTTCAGAACCGTTCCGGACGGAAGGAGGAAAAAACTTCCGCCACCGTTTCTCCGGGAAATGGAATGACCCGCTGCTGTGGGACACGGATACTCCCGAAAATCTGTATACGGCAAAGCTCCGTCTTCTTACCGGTCACGACGAATTGCTTGACGCGTTTCTTCCCCAGGAATTCGGTTTCCGGGAATTTTCCGTCAACGGCCGCGACTTCTACCTGAACGGCAGGAAGATCCATTTGCGCATGCTGGTTACCAGAGCCCCGCAGGAGCCTGATTTCGCTTCGCCCGGCCGGATCGGCCATCTGGTGAAATCCGCCCGGCAATTCGGCGTGAACTGCCTGATCGGCTGGAATTACAGCTTCGCTCCCGGCATATTCTCTTATCCGGACGGTTTTCATAAGCTGACCTCAAAACAGGGAATGCTGACCACATTGACACTTCCCCACGTAAAGGATTTTAAAACGAATCTGTCCGATCCGGCGCAGGCCGAAAGTTATCGGCGTCAGGCGGAACATCTGATCCGGCGTTACTGGAATGTACCGGGCGTGGTTATGTTTGTGATGAACCACAATGCGATGGGGTACTCCGGAGATCAGAACCCGGAACGGCTCGGAACGGCCTACCGTCCGGAAGATGCCGTCGTTCCGGGAACGTTTCCGGGACGAGCCCAGGCCATGCTTGCCGAAAAACTCGTCAAAAGCCTGGATTCCTCCCGCCCGGTCTACCATCATCAAAGCGGCAACCTCGGTGATGTCTATACATTGAACTGTTATCTGAACTGGGCCCCGCGCCAGGAACGGAGCGACTGGCTGGAACACTGGGAAAAATACGGCACGATGCCGGTGATGTTCGTCGAATGGGGGATTCCCCATGTGGCGAGCTGGTCCAGTTACCGGGGCCCCGCCTTCATCTGGCGCAGCCCCGGCGTGCAGTGCATCTGGGTCAACGAGTTCAATGCCGCCATCCTCGGCGAGGAAGCGTATCGCGCCGAACCGGCCAAGACCTCATATTACGAACTTCAGGAAAAGCTGGTCAAGGGGAACCGGCCGGTCCTGTTTCACACCCTGGGCGGCAACGGCCCGCTGAACCGGATTGCGGATGTGAACCGTGTCCGCAATTATTATGCGAGGCGGAACTTCCGCGATATGCGCGCCCGGGGGATATCCGGCATCCTGCCGTGGGACCAATTCACTTTCTGGGAGTGGGAGGGCCGGAGAGCGGGCATCGGCGACAACCCGGAGCGTTTCCATAACCTGAAACGCCCCGGAATCGTTCCCGACGAACTGCTCAACCGCGGAGAGCATATCAACAATCCCTTCGGCAGCTACCGGTTGTCGCAGACCGGCCTGCCGATCGCCGAGAATTTTACTGAATATCTCGGCTGGATCGCCGGAAAAATCGGAGAGTTCACCGAAAACAGCCGTCAATTCCGCCCCGGTGAAACCGTCGATAAGTCGTTGATGCTGCTGAATGACAGCCGGCGGGACGCCGATATACGCTGGGAGTGGCGGGTGCCGTCCCTGCATCTCAAACAGAACGGAAGTGTGTCGGTCGCCCCGGGAGAGCGCGGCGAAGTTCCGGTTTCCTTCACAATTCCCGCCGATTTCAGCGGAAAACCGGTGCTGGAAGCCGATATCTCTTTCCCTGACGGCAGCAATCGCCAAGATCGGCTGGAGCTTACGGTTCTGCCGCCGGAATCCCCCCGGATCAACTCCGTCGTCGGCTTATTCGATCCTGACGGCAGCGCCGCCGCGCTGCTGGAACGCGGGAAAATCGGATTCCGCACCGTAAAATCCGATGCGGATCTGGCGGGCGTCGAACTGCTGATCCTCGGACGCCGCGCTCTGGACCGTCTGCCCCTGCATCTCTCCGGCAGGCTGAAAGCCGGCCTGAAGCTGATGGTACTGGAACAGAGCATCGGCAGCCTGAACCGGCTTGGACTTCGCGGGACGGAACAGGGATACCGGGAAGTTTTTCCGTTAAATGACGAGTATGCAGTTGCGCGCGATTGGCGCGGCAGTGCCACTTTGCTGCCCCCTTATCTTGAAGTTCCGGCTTTCGAGGCCACCAATCCGAAATGGAATTGGAACGGCTTCGACAATACCCGGGTGTGGCGGGCGGGAAACCGCGGCTGCGTCACGCAGGTTCCGCTGGAAAAACCGGCCATAGGGAATTGGAACCCGCTGCTGCAATGCGGATTTGACCTGCAATACACGCCGCTGGCGGAATTCCGGGAGGGAAAAGGACGGATTCTTTTCTGTCAGCTTGCGGCGACCGGACGGACTGAATGCGAACCGCAGGCGGAGGATTTCTTCCTGAAAGCTCTTTCCCGTCTGGATCGGGCGGAGATTCCGCCGGAACGCACCGTTTTCTATGCGGGCGCGCCGGAGGGAGAGGCCCTGCTCGCATCGTTGAAAGTCCCATTTCACGCCTATGCCGGGAAGCTGCCGGAAAATGCCTTGCTTGTGCTCGGCCCCGGAGCGAAAGTCCCGCGGCTTTCGAATGCAGTCGAAGCCGGAGCGAATGTTCTGGCGCTCGGACTTGGCGCAACGGAGTTGGAAGCGGTCCTGCCCGGTGTTTTTCAGTTGGAATCCGGCAATTTTGTTTCCGATTATGCGGCCGGGCTCAGGGATTATCCGGAATTCACCGGGGTAGGTCAGGCTGAACTTCACTGGCGCGGCAAAATGCAATTTGACGGCTTCCCGGCAACCAATCCCGGAGGACGGGCGCTTGCCGTACACCGCATCGGCCGGGGAAGCTTTGTCGCCATGCAGCTGCCTGCCTGGAAATTCGACGGAAAAGAGTTTTACAATCGTACCACGCTCCGCCGGACAACTTTCCTTACGTCCCGCCTGCTCGCCAATCTCGGCGCCCCATCCGATACCGGTCTCTTCGATCTGCTGGATGGAGTGAAGGGAAACCTATCGCTGCCGCTCCCCAACGACCAATGGCTCGGCATCCCCGATCCCGGAAAGACCGGTCATAACAGCGGCTGGTTCCGCTCGGATTTCACCCCGGATAAAAGCTGGCGGAAGGTTTCGGTGCCCGGAACATTTCAGTCCCAGTTCGCGAAACTGACGAACTATCACGGATATTTCTGGTACCGTCTTGAATTCAACCTGCCGGAGAATCTCCCGGCAGATGATTATGAGCTTTTCATCGGCGCGGTCGACGATGAATCATGGGTCTGGCTGAACGACAATTTTCTCGGAGAAATTACCGCGGGAAACCGGCCGGACGACTACTGGCAATTCTCCCGCGACTTCAAGTTGAAACCGGGCAGCCTGAAAGCCGGGCGCAACGTTCTGGTTGTGCTCTGCAATGATCTGCGGGATACCGGCGGAATCCTCGGGATACCGTCCCTGAAAACTCAAAACCGTTATAATTTCTATACGGATAAGCCCGAAGCTGCCGACGATCCCTATCGATACTATCGGTGGTAAGCACTCAATATACCAGACGACCGGGGACGTCCCATTTTCCTATGGAACGCTCCCCGGACGGTGTGCCTCGAACCATGCGACCAGCTCGCGATCCAGTTTCGGCATCGGATATTCCAGAAACGTCCGCTTTTTCCAGTAAACCACCAGAACCGTCAGCACAATCAGCAGCGCGCCGGCCGTCAGATTCTGCCAGGAGTAAAACTCCCACGCATATCCGGTGCCGACCCGCAGTCGGCTGAACGGCCACAGGTATTCAAAACACCACCCCTCCCCGGAACCGAAAAGGTCCAGCAGCAAATGCAGGTGCGCCAGCAGGAAGTAAACGATGAATGCCGTCACGCGCGGCTGCGAAAAGAACGCCAGCCCCCCGGCCAGCACCACCGCAAACGGCAGGTTGTGCGCCAGGACATGATGATAGTCATAATAACACTCCCAGCCGCCCAGCAGCGACAGGCCGTCAAGATCGGAAAGCGAAGCGGCAAGCATGCAGAAAAACCGTTCGCGCGGCCCGAAGGCAGGAACCAGATTGCCGGCCAGCCAGCCGCTCAGAATATGGGTCTGCACGTGCATACCGTCACTCCGTCACGCCCCAGATCTGCCGCAGCGCGGGAGCCATCAGCCACCACAGCGAATAGCACAGCGCCAGAACCGAAATGATTTTGACCAGCAGGTTCGGCCATGCGATCCGGACCTTGTTTTCGGTTCCCGCAATCCGGATCAGGTCGGCCGCCAGCAACAGTATCACGATTGCGGCGGGAACATACAAATGGAGCAATCCGGTTCCCTGCGCGGCAGGGTTGATTTCCTTGAGCTTCAACACGGTAAAGGAAAGAATCACCCAGACGCCCCAGGCGGCGAGATGGGCGATATCTCCGGCAATCGCAAAGAATTTGAAGTGCGTCATTCCTTCCCTCCCGGGTTACCGGATGTTCATTCGGAAACGCCGCGCGGCTGTTCCCTGTTGTTCTTCAATAGATGAAAAGGAGTTCGCGGTACTTCGGCAGCGGCCACAATTCGTCGTCCACCACCTTTTCCAGCCGGTCCACCAGCTTGCGCAGCTCCGCCTGTCTTGCCCGGATCAGCTCCGGGTCTCCCGTCGGCAACACCTCTTCCAACGCCGCTTCCGCTTTCGTCAGCTCCCCGTACAGCGAACCGGCCACTTCCAGTTCCGCATCCAATGCCGGAACCGTCGCCGCTCCGGCGGCGGCACCGATCTGTTTCAGGTGCCTGACCACCGCCGGGTTGATCACGGTCCGCGCCATGATCAGCGCCAGCTCGCCCTCGATCCGGCTGCGCGTCTTGAAATCCTCGTAGTAAACCTCATAGCGCGACCTCAGCTCCGCCTCCGTGAACACGCCGTACTTGCGGAACATCGCCACGCTCTCCGGCTTCAGGATCGTCTTGAGCGCCTCCGGCACCGAACGCAGGATCGGCAGCCCCCGCCGCTCCGCCTCCGCCACCCAGTCGGTGCAGTAGTTGTCGCCGTTGAAGATGATCCGCCGGTGCGCCTTCAACACCCGCTTCAGCAATGCCTGCAATGCGTCGCTGAACTTCTCCTCCGGCACCTGCTCCAACTCGGAAAGAATCTCGTCGAGCGATTCCGCCACGATCGTATTCAGGATCACATTCGGCCCCGAACAGGACTGGCTCGAACCCGGCGAACGGAATTCAAACTTATTGCCGGTATACGCGAACGGGCTGGTGCGGTTCCGGTCGGTCGCGTCCTGCGGCAGCGGCGGCAGCGTATCCACGCAGATCTGCATCGCGTGCCCCTTTTTCGCCGGACCGGCCGAACCGGATTCCAGTTCGTCGATCACCGCCGTCAGCTGATCGCCCAGATAGATCGAAATGATCGGCGGCGGCGCTTCATTCGCGCCCAGCCGGTAACTGTTGCCGGAATTCGCGGTCGCCATGCGCAGCAGCTCGCCGTGCCGGTCGATCGCCTGGATCACCGCCGCAATCGTGGTCAGGAACATCGCGTTGCGCAGCGGATCCTTGCCCGGATTCAGCAGATTGATCTTATTCGTGCCGAACGACCAGTTGTTGTGCTTGCCCGAGCCGTTGACTCCGTCGAACGGCTTCTCGTGCATCAGGCAGACGAAACCGTGCCGGTCGGCGGTTTCGCGCAACACATCCATCACCAGCATGTTATGGTCGCAGGCGAGATTCAGCTCCTCGAACACCGACGCGATTTCAAACTGCGCCGGAGCCGCCTCGTTGTGGCGGGTCTTGGCCGGAATCCCCAGCCGCCACAGCGTCTGGTCCACCTCGGTCATAAACGCCAGCACCCGCGGCTTGATCGCGCCGTAGTAGTGGTCGTCGAGCTGCTGGTGTTTCGGAGGCGGCGCGCCGAACAGCGTGCGCCCAGTCTGGATCAGGTCAGGACGGCAGGTGTAGAGCCGCCGGTCCACCAGAAAATACTCCTGCTCGGCCCCGAGCGTGATCTCCGGCGTACCGCCGTCTTCGACGCCGAACACCTTCAGCAGCCGTTCGATCTGTTCCGACAGCGCCTTGATCGAACGCAGCAGCGGCGTCTTTTTGTCCAGCGCCTCGCCGGTATAACTGCAGAACGCGGTCGGGATGCAGAGCGTCGCGCCGAATTTATTCTTCTTGATGAAAGCCGGGCTGGTCGGATCCCACGCGGTATAGCCGCGTGCCTCGAAGGTCGAACGCAGCCCGCCCGACGGGAAACTCGACGCGTCGGATTCGCCCACCACCAGATTCTTGCCGGAAAATTTCAGAATCGCCCCTTCGCCTTCCGGCTCCAGAAACGCGTCGTGCTTTTCGGCGGTTCCGCCGGTCAGCGGCTGGAACCAGTGGGTGTAATGGGTCGCGCCCTTCGCGATCGCCCACTCCTTCATCGCGTGGGCGACGTCCCCGGCGATCGCGGCGTCCAGCGGCGCGCGTTCCCGGACGGTTTTCAACAGCTTCTCATAGACCGCGCTCGGCAGGAACTCCTTCATGGACGCCAGATTGAACACATCCTCGCCGTAGCTCTCCTCGGGCCGCTCCGCCGCCTGGAAATTCACCCGGCACGGTTCGGGGTCGGCTGCAATGTCCCTGATCGCCCAACGTCTGGATTCGCTGCTCATATTCGGCTGTTCACTCCTGTATATTCAAAAATTGCACATCTTACAAATATACAGCCGTAACCGTTGAAAATCAAGAAATACAGAAATTGTAACAAAGGAATTGTCACGCCTTTTCAAACACAATTCCCGCATAGTCGACCACCGTGCGGTAGTCGCCGCTGACCGCGCCCGAATCGGCCATCGCCGCCACGCGTCCCCGGACCGTCCTCTCCGGATCAAGCCGGTCCAGCATCGCCAGATAGATCGCGATCGGGTGCGCGCCGCAGATCGTCGCACCGGTACGCCCCAGAAACTTCACGAATCCCGTCAGGTCCCGCGCCGCGATCAGCTCCGCCGCCTCGCGGTCCAGCCGGTTCAGTTCCGCCGGATCAGCACTCTCACCGAACGGCGTATAACGGAATTTCCTGCCGTAATGGGTAAAGTCCGAACTGATCAGCCACAGCACATCGGGCGCATCCAGCTTCGCCAGCGCCGCTCCGAGGCTCTGCGCATCCTCCGCCGAAATCCCGCCCACCACCAGCGGCAGCACCACCGGCGCATCGAAAAAATATTGAATCAGCGGAAACAGCACTTCCAGCGAATGTTCGTTGATGTGGGCGTCATCGTTCACCATCACCAGCGGATTGCGTTCCGCCTCCAGCACATCGAGCAGATCCGTTGCGGTGGACAGGTCGCCGAACGGCGTCCGCCAGCTCGTGAAAGTGGCAGCAGCGATACCGCGAAAGCCGACGTAATGCGACGGCCCGAGCAGCACCACCTTCGAACAGCCGCAATGTCGCGCCGCCCGCAGCGTCTCCATCGCCACTCCCAGTGAAAACATGTAACCCGCATGCGGCAGCACACAACCGCGCACCGTCTTCCCGGCCGGGACTTCCGGCGGCAATCCCGCCTCCGTCTCCGCCATGCGGCGGCGCAGGCTCAACGCGTCTCCTTCATAGAAACGCCCGGCCGCCGCCGCGCGCCTCACCTTCTGCTGATCCCGAATCGGCATCTCCCGCTCCTCCTGCTTTGCACAATTTGCTTCCGGCGGCCGGGGCGTTGCCCCGGACCCCACCGGGGGCGCTTCGCCCCCCGCCCCCCGACCGGCAAGGTGCCGGCGCCGGGTACGGTCTTGAATTTTTACGCAGTAAAAATTCAAAACCGGGGTTACTTAATATATGGTTTGAGTTTACTCTATGGGCGGTACTTGCCACCGGGTGCCCCCCGGTCGGGTTGCAAGGGCGAAGCGCCTTGCCCGCCGGAGACAGTCACGGCAGCGGTACCTCACCGCCGCGAAGCGCCCAGCTACCGGAGCCTGATTGGAAATCAGGCCGCGTAGCGCACAAGGTCGGCAAACCGCAGGCTTCCCCGCCTCCCGCGCCTCAAAACCACTCCGCCGTCCAAACAGCTCCACTCAAAAGACTCCACGCCGCCAGCTCAGTTCTGAATGCGCGGATAGCTGCCGAACACCTTGAAGAACGAGCAATCCGACTTGAGTTCGGCGCACGCCGCCGCGACTTCAGGATCGCTGATGTGGCCGCGGATATCGACGAAAAAGTTGTACTCCCAGTGGCCGCTCTTCAACGGGCGGCTCTCGATCATGGTCATCGAAATGTTATGGTTGCGGAACGGACGCAACGCATCGTACAGCGCCCCCGCCCGGTCGTGGAACGCAAAACACATGCTGGTCTTGTCATCCCCGGTCGGTTTGTTTTCCTGCTTGCCGATCACCAGGAACCGGGTGATATTGCGCAGATTGTCCTCGATGTTTTCCGCGACGACCGGCAGGTCGGTGTTGTCCCCGGCGAGTTTGCCGGAGATTGCGGCGGCATCGCGCTCCCGCTCGGCGAGCTCGACGGCGCGGGTGGTGCTGGTCACTTCGATCAGGGTCGCGTTGGGCAAATTGGCCCGGAGATATTCGCGGCACTGGCCGAGCGGCTGCTGATGGCTGTACACGCAGCGGATTTCCGACAACGGACTGGCGCTGTAGAGCAAGAGATGGACCGGCAGGTTGAACTCAGCCACGATTCTGACGTTCGCCTCCGTCAGGGAGTCGAGGGTCGGGTTGACCACACCCTCGGTGGTATTTTCTACCGGCACCATGCCGTAGTCGGCGCGCCCGGCTTCGACGGCGCTGAACACGTCGGCGATGGTCGGAACCGGCTGGCAGGTCACGCCGCGGCCGAATTTTTCCAGCACCGCCTGATGCGAAAAAGTACCCTCCGGCCCCAGAAATGCGATATTCATCGGCTGTTCAAGTTTGATTGCGGCGGACATGATTTCGCGGTAGATCGCGATCAGGGAGTCCCGGTCGAGGGGGCCGGGGTTGTGATCGGCCAGGCGGTCCAGCAGTTGCTGTTCGCGTTCCGGCACGTAGATCGGCAGGTTGTTTTCATGCTTCCAGGCTCCGATCTGCCGGGCCAGTTCACAGCGCCGGTTCAGCAGACGGATGATCTCGGAGTCGATTTCATCGATTCCGGTCCGCAGGTTTTCAATGCTCATATTTCACAGTCTCACGCTAAATGGTTGCCGTTCGCCCCTGTTCACCCGGCAGAATTCGCGATTTTTGGACACGCGCCGGAAATCGGGGGTTGAATTAATAAACTTTGTAATGTACTTTATTTCAATACATAATATGGAGAAATCTGATGTTTTTTTTGAAAAATTTGATTCCGGCTGTGTTGACGACGCTGTTCGGCCTGTTGCTGCTGGCCGGCTGCGCTTCACGCGAAATCAAAACCCGCTACTTCGACTCCAGCCGGAAAGCCGATTCCGAAACCATGCGGAAACGGGCGGAGGAGTTCAGGACCGCCACCGTTTCGCTTGCCTTGTCCGGCGTGGCGCTCCATCCGGAGCTGATGACCGTCGACGATGACGCCGACCCGGATGCGCTGGTCGCCCGGCTGCGCGTTTTCGGTTTCAACCACGTTTATTACCACATCCCGCTCAAGTCCGATCTGGACGGCCGTCTGGAGAATTTCCTCGCCGCGGCCGGACGCGCCCGGCTGCCGGTCGACCTGGTGATCCGGCAGGACGCTTATTTCCGCGTCTTTCGCGGCGGTTCGCTGGTGCGCCCCCTGATCCCGGAAAAGACCACCCTGCCGGAGATGGCGGAGAAAATCGTCGATTTCAACGACGGTCTCCCAGAAACCGACCGGATCGCGGGCCTTACCGTCGTCGTCGCCCCGCATGAATTCACCACCGCCAACGTCAACCGGCCCAAACACCTGATGTACGCCTGGAGCCCGAAAACCTTCGGTCCGGGGCTGGACAACGACATGCTGATGAAATACACTTTCAACCAGCTCCGGGAGATCGCCGTCCTGCTCGGAGACCTGCCGCTGACCGTCGGCGTGCCCGACTTCTACCACCAACTGGCCGCCGAAGGAAAGATTTCCGTCGGCAAGGTCGGCGACTTCCTCGCGATCGCGCCGGGACGCACCCGGGTGTTGCTCCAGAACAGCGGCAACAAGGCGAGCGAAGCGGTTCAGGCGGTCAACCTCGAACTGCAGGAGACCCGGCAGAAAGAGAGTGTGATTGTGCAGCTCAGCCTGGCCAACCATACTTCGGTGACCGCCGGCGCTCTCCGCCGCCGGGACTGGACCGATTTCACCCGGAATGTGCAATACCTCGCCGGTCAGTGGGAGAAGGCTCCCGCTTTCGCCGGCATGGTGATCGACCCGTTCGCGTTCCTTGAACTGATTCATCAGGAGGAGTGATCCATGCGTTGTCCGAAATGTGCTTGCCTGGATGACAAGGTCGTCGATTCCCGGGCGGTCAAAGAGGGCGCGGGCGTCCGCCGCCGCCGCGAATGCCTCTCCTGCGGTTACCGTTACACCACCATCGAGGGAATCATCCCCGAGGAGTTGAAGGTGGTCAAGCGGACCGGCGACCGGGAGGAATTCGACCGCGACAAACTGCGCCGCGGCATCGCGAACGCCTGCTACAAACGCCCGGTCACTCCCGACGACGTCGACAAGGCCGTCGAGGAGGTTGCCACCTCGCTGCTGCGGGATTTCGACAAAGAGGTCGCCAGCAGCGAAATCGGCCGCCGGGTCATGGAGCGGCTCCGCGGCACCGATCAGGTCGCCTACGTTCGCTTCGCATCGGTCTACCGCAAATTCCAGGACGTCGACGAATTCATCGAAGAGATCCGGCAGCTGAAATAACCATATTCATTACATACTGAGGCAATCCATTGGAAAACAAATTCCTGAAACTCAATCCCGGCCGTGAAAAATCCCTGTTGCGCCGCCACGTCTGGATCTTCTCCGGCGCGGTCGCCGACTACCCCGGCGAAGCGGCTCCGGGCGAAACCGTTGAAGTTTTCGACGCCAAAAACAACTTTCTGGCCCGCGCCGCCTATTCTCCCGATTCCCAGTTGATCGCCCGGGTCTGGACCTTCGACCGCGACGAACAGATCGACGAGGCGTTTTTCGCCCGCCGGATCAAGGCCGCCGTGGAATACCGCCACTTCCTGAAGCTCGACGATCCGAAGGGAGGCTGCCGGCTGATCAACTCCGAAGCCGACGGACTGCCGGGACTGGTCGTAGACCGCTACGCCGGAGTGCTGGTGATCCAGATCACCTCCGCCGGTATCGAATTCCACCGCGACACCATCGTGAAACTGCTGGCCGAAATCACCGGCGCGGCATCCATCTATGAGCGTTCCGACGTCAGCGTCCGCGCCAAGGAGGGACTTGCCGAACGCAGCGGCCTGCTGTACGGCGCCCAGCCGCCGAATCCGGTCATCATCGAGGAGAACGGCGCCCGGTTCGCGGTCGACGTCCGCCACGGGCAGAAGAGCGGTTTCTATTTCGACCAGCGGTGCGCCCGCGCCGCGGTGGCCGCTTATGCGGACGGCCGCACCGTATTGAACGCTTTCAGCTACACCGGCGCTTTCGCGGTCTCCGCGCTGCTGGCGGGAGCCGGGCACGTGATCAACATCGACTCCTCCGCCCCCGCGCTGAAACAGGCCGCCCACAACCTCGAAATGAACAAGATCAAGCCGGAACGCTATGAAAACCGCACCGCCGACGTGTTCACCGAGCTGCGCAGGCTCGTCGAGGAGGGCCGCAAATTCGACCTGGTGATTCTCGACCCGCCGAAATTCATCGAATCGCAGAAGGCGCTGGTGCGCGGCTGCCGCGCCTATCAGGACATTGCACGGCTCGGCTACCGGCTGCTGAATCCGGGCGGGCTGCTCTTCAACTTCTCCTGTTCCGGGCTGATGACGCCGGAGTTGTTCCAGAAGATCACCGCCGATGCGGCGCTCGACGCCGGCGTCCGCGCCCGGCTGGTCCGCCATCTCGAACAGGCCCCCGACCATCCGGTCTCGCTCGCCGTTCCCGAAGGCTTCTACCTGAAGGGACTCGTGACCCGCATCGACGCGGAGTAAACAAAATAAGCCCCGCTTCACCGGCGGGGCCAGTTTTATGCCGATTCGCTTATTCGTATAAACAACCAATTATGATAAGGAGCTGCCATCATGTCAACCACCGCTTATCCTCATTATCCTGCCCGGACGCTGCTGAATCTCGATGGAATTCATGAGTTCGCGTTCCTCGGCGACGGGGTGCCGTCGCTGGAGAAGATCGATGCCGCCGCAATCCGGTACGACGACCTGATGCCGGTGCCGGGCTGTTTCGACGCCTCCCCGCGTTACGCGGGCAAACGGGGCGTCGCCGCCTACCGGATCACCGTCGAACTTGCCGACGAATCTCTGCTGCTGCTGCGCCTCGGCGCGCTCGGCCTGCGCGGCCGCATCCTGTGGGACAATACTGAAATCGGCATCGACGAGCTTCCTTATTCCCAGGTGGAATACGAATTTGAATCCGGTCCGGCCGGTACGCACCGGCTGGTCCTGCTGATCGACAACCGGCTGAATTTTCAGGATTCGCCGCTTTTCTCGGTCTTCTACGACTTCTACGGGTACGGCGGCATTTACCGTTCGCTGGAACTCTTCACGTTGCCGCAGGGCTCCCGGTTCGACCGGGTTCGGGTCATCACCGTCGATCTCGCAACGCGCCGGGTGCGTCTCGAAGGGCGCATGGCCGGCGGTTCCACACCGCTGCGGCTCGGTTTCGACAGCGCGGAACCGCAACCGGTGGAACCGGTCTGGCACGGCGACCGCTTCGAGCTGGAACTGACCGTTCCGGGAGGGCAGCTCTGGACTCCGGCGGCACCGGTGCTGCACACGGTCCGGCTGGAATCCACCTCAGACGCGATCGTCGAACGCTTCGGCATCCGCACCGTCACCGCCGCCAGAGGGCAGATCCTGCTGAACGGCGAACCGCTCCGCCTCTACGGCTACAACCGCCACGACGCCCATCCCCAGTTCGGCCCGGCCATGCCGGTCGAACTGCAGATCGCCGACCTGCAGTTGATGCGCGACCTCGGCTGCAACTTCGTGCGCGGCTGCCACTATCCGCAGAGCCAGCGGTTCCTCGACCTGTGCGACCAGCTCGGGATGCTGGTCTGGGAGGAATCCCTCGGCTGGGGCGACCGGCTCGAAGTCCAGCAGGACCCGAAATTCCGCGAACTCCAGAAAATCCAGACCCGCCGGATGGTCCGCAACAGCTGTAACCACCCGTCGGTGATCCTGTGGGGCTTCATGAACGAAGGCGGCGACAACCACGAAACCGGCGAATCCCTGATGCGCGAACTCGCCGCCGTGATCCGTGAGGAAGACCGCAGCCGCCCGCTGACCATGGCCACCATGCACATCAAGGAGAGCCGCTGCCTCGACGCCTACGACGTGATCAGCTTCAACACCTATCCCGGCTGGTACGACGATCCCGACGGCGCGCCGCGTCCGCTCAGCCGCATCGCCGAAGAACTGGACCTGATCCTCTCGAAGCTCGCCACGCCCGACTGTATCGACAAGCCGGTGATCCTCAGCGAAATCGGCGCGGGAGCCATCTACGGCTGGCGCGATCCCCTGAACTCCTTCTGGTCGGAGGGCTATCAGGCCGACTACCTCGACGAGGTCTGCCGTTACTTCGCATCGCATCCGCGCCTGAACGGTCTCGCACTGTGGCAGTTCTGCGACGGCCGCACCTATGCGGCACCGCGCGCGCTCGGCCGGCCCCGCGCTTTCAACAACAAGGGAACCTTCGACGAATACCGCCGCGCCAAACCCGCCGCGGAAGTCGTCAAACGCCACTTCACCTCCTGGAACTGACCGGGAGATGCCTCCGGCGGCCGGGGGCGCTTCGCCTCCCGGTTATCATCTATCAGTTTATCAGGTCTGGCGGCGGTATATGCCACCGGGTGCTACCCGGTCGGGTTGCAAGGGCGAAGCGCCTTGCCCGCCGGAGGCAACTTGTGCGCTATGCGCACAAGGTCTGGAGGCCGTAAGGCGTAAGACCCGCCTGCCTTCAAAACGGCAGGCTTTCCCCGGGCGAATCGTCACAACATTCAACGGAAGCCCGCGACGACCTGAAAGAGGCCGATCACGAAGCCGAGCACGTAACCGAGCACCTGAATCGCGCCGAGATGTTCGGCGGCGACGGCGTTGATCATCGCGTGAAATTCGCGGACATCCTGTTCACGGATCGAATTTTCGATCCGCCTGGAGAGATCGAGCTTTTCGATCACCAGCCGCTTGCCGTTGTTCCGGAGCCAGTAGTTGAGATGCTGCTGAACCTGCGGCAGGAGTTCATTCTTCACCCAGTCCCACAGCGCTTCGGAGTTCAGAATCTGGTCGGCGGTCGCCGGAATGACGCGCTGCAGGTAGTCGCGCAGGAAATGTTCCAGCTTCACCCGGGTGCCGTTCAGGAAGCCTTCGATCTGCGGTTCGGATTCGGGCGAGGCGATCCATGCCCGGAAACGCTCCGACTGATGCGCCAGCTCGGAGCCGATCAACTCCTGCAGCGAGGGGTCCTCCAGTTTGCGTTCGACCTGCCGCCGGATGTCGTCCCAGTCCAGATAGGCGACGAACCCGGCGGCGAATTCGCCGGAACGCGGCAGGAACGGCAGCCGCGTATTCACATAGTCGCGCACGCCGTCGTGCATCGTCCGGCGCAGCAGTTCGCAAAGCTCCGGCGATTTGGCTTTGAGCCCGGAGACGATTCCGGCGGAAAGCAGCTGGCGGTTTTCGGGACGGTCCAGCCAGCGCGCCAGCACCCGGTCCCAGAAAAGCTGGAGATTGGCGGCGGTGAAGTTTTCCCGGAGCGCCTCCTTCAGCGAGCTTTGGATCTGCGGAACCAGAAAGGCGGCGATCCGCTCCTTATGGTGGTTCAGCAGAACCTGCACCGATTTCCGGATCCGTTCGATGAAGGCGGGGTTGGAGGTGAAGTCGGCGGCGGTTTCGCAAAGCTCGGCTGAAATCGCCTCCGGGTTCAGCAGCCGCTGCGGGATCTCCTCACCCAGCACCCGGCCGATCTTATCCTTGTTGGCCGGCACCATCCCCTGCCGCCACAGCCCGAAAGTCGCCAGCCGGATCCAGTGGAACTCCCGGCGCTCATAGGGTTTGAACAGCATTTCGATCGCGATGTAGTTGGTCAGGTAGCCGACCGCGGCGGAGAGCAGCACCGGAAAGAGATAGAGCCGGAACCACTCCGGCCCCGCGATTCCGGTCGTCACCTGGAGCAGCAGCAGCACAACCGTTGCAAGGCTGACGATCGACAACACCTTCTGCAGCCGCCGCAGAAACAGCTCTTTGATGGATTCCGTGTCCGCCATGATTTCACCTCGCTATTCAATGTAATGGCTTTCCGTTGAAAATGCAAACTTGAAAAAAACGGTTCCGGGGATAATGTACATTCAGGACATCAACATTGAGGAGAATCGACGATGCTGAAAAAAAGTATGATCCTGATCGCCGCGCTGGCCGGGCTGGCGCTGGCGGCGGCCCCCCGGGAGCCGGAAACGACAGTGACAGAGGCCCCCGCCCCCTCGGAAACCGCGGAACAAACGCCGGAAACGAAAAACGATGAGACCATCATCTGCCTGCCCCCGGCGACCGGAATTTTCTTCCCGGTCATCATAAACGGGCAAAACGGCGACGCCGGACTGATCCTCTCCGGCCGGCCGGCGGAAAGCGAACCGTCCTTCCGGGGCGGCCTGATCTTCAGCCTGCTCGGCGAGGAGTACGAACATTGCGACATCTACGGAATCCATATCGGCTGGTTCGGCAATACGCGCAACCAGACCGGCCTGCAGATTGCGATGGTGAATCAGGCCCCGGAGGGAACGGCCACCGGACAGATCGGCATATTGGCGAGCGGATCGCTGGCCACGCGCGGCCTCCAGACCGGCGGACTGGTGGCAGCCTGTACCGATATGGCGGGAATTCAGGTTGCCGGGATGGGAGCGATGACCCGGCAGCTTCGCGGCGTTCAGGTTTCCGGACTGGCCGCACTGACCGCGGAAGGCAGCGGACTCCAGATCGCCCCTTTCAACGTATCCGGCATGGTCCTGAAAGAGAGTGAACTCAAAGAAGCCGAAATTTCCCCGGAAGCGGACGGTGTGCTGACGCAGATCGGCCTCGAAAACCTCGCCGGGAAAGAGTGCGCCTTCCAGATCGGCCTGATCAACCAGAAAGCCGGAAAGGGCTTCCAGATCGGCTTGCTGAACTATTCGCAGAACAGCCCGATCCCCTATTTGCCGCTGATCAACTGGTAATTACAACCTGCTATTCTCCAAATTCTTATAAAAATGACGGACAAGTGACGGATTATTGACGGCTCAGCAGCTCGCGGGCCTCGGCGTCCCCCGCCGCCGCAGCGGCCTGAAGCAGCCGGGCGCCTTCAGGGCGGTTAACCTTCACGCCGCGACCGGTCAAGAGGCAGAGTCCGAGTTCACGCATCGCATCCAGATTGCCGCGCCCCACCGCGTTCCTGAACCAGAACACCGCCCCGGCCGGATCGGCGGCGACGCCGGTTCCGTCGAGATAACAGCGCCCGAAACGGTACTGTGCCGCCGCATCGCCCGCGCGGGCCGCCTTGCCGTACTCCTCAAACGCCCGTTCCAGGTCTTTTTCCACACCGATCCCCTCGGAATAGGCGTTGCCCAATTTCAGGAAGGCCGGAGGATACCCCTGCTCCGCCGCCTTGCGGAAGCACTCCACCGCCGCGACCGGATCATGGGTGATGAACTCTCCCTGCAAATAGTAATCGCCGAGCCGCAGTTGGCCGCGCGGCGAACCCGCCTCCGCCGCCTGTTTCGACAGCTCGAACGCCCGTTGCCGGTCGATCGGACGCCCCAGTCCGTAATCAAGCAGCTCCGCATACCGGGCCATCCCCTCCGGGCTGCCCTGACCGACCGCCCGCTCCAGGCAGTCGGCGGAGCATTTCAAATCGATCAGGCCGCCGATGCCGTCCCGGTAGCAGTCGGAAAGCAGCAGCAGCGCCGCCGGGTCCGCCTCGGCCGGTTCACAGGCTTTTTCCAGCAGTTCCCGGATCTCATTCGCATGTTCCCGCCGCAGCCCCGCCTCTGAAAAGAACAGGTTCGCCAGCTCAAACCGGGCCGGAGCGAACCCCTCCCGGATCAGTTCGCGCAGCAGCTCCGCCGCCTTTACGGGAGAGGCGGTGACTCCCGGCAGCTCCCCCGAATCGGTCTTTTCCGGCGCAACTCCGCGAAACAGCAGGATCGCCCGGCGCATCCTCGCCGCAGGCAGACCGGCCTGCGCCGCCTTTTCAAATGAAAGATAAGCCGAAGCCCGGCTGCGGCCGATTCCCCATCCCTGCTCCTGACAGACGCCGAGGTTGTACAGCCCCGCCGCGCTTCCCTGCTCCGCGGCCTGCCGGAACCAGTAGGCCGCCACCGTCGGATTGCGCGGCCGGTTCCGGCCGAAGAAAAATTCGTCGCCCAGTTTCAACTGCGCTTCCACATCCCCCTGCTGCGCCTTTTCCCGCAACGGGTCGGCTTTTTCCTCGGCGGCGTATGCGCCGAGGAAAAACAGGAGGAATAAAGTTGTAAGGCAGAATCGTTTCATTTTCCAGCAGTACTCCATCACACCGGCCACGTTGAAGTGCGGAACTTCAGTTCCGCTTTTCAGTCCGGCATGATGCCGTCGATCGAAAAATATCAGCTCGCAGATCGTTTTCGGACCAGCGACAATACGAAACATCCATCCCGATAAAAGCCGAGGTACGATTGGAAAGCAGAACTGAAGTTCCGCACTCCAAAGTCATCATTCTGCCTTCAAAGACGAAGCGCAGGAGAAAAATTTGCCGTTTAAAAAACAGGCGCATGACGGCAGCAAGATACCGCCGCCGTCACTCCGAGAAGGCAATTCAACCCATTATAAACCTCGTTTTTGAGATTTTTGCGTAGCAAAAAACTCGAAACCGTATCCGGCACCGGCACCTTGCCGGTCGGGGGTTCCGGGGGCGAAGCGCCCCGGGCCGCCGGAGGCACTCCCTCTGTTACTTCTTGAGCGCGGCTTTGAGCTCTTCGACCTCTCTGGTCAGTTCCTTGAACTTCGTATTCAGCTTCTCGAAGCGGCTCGGCAGCGTGAAGCGGGCCATGAATTCGCGCTGGGATTCCGCCGGGGTTCCGAGCGCGATCGCACCGGCGGGGAGGCTCTTGACCACGCCGCTGGTCCCTGCGACCTGCACACCGTCGCCGAGGGTGATATGGCCGTTCACGCCCGCCTTCGCGGCGAGGACCACGCCGCGGCCGATTTCGGCGCTGCCGGCGATGCCGCACTGGGCGACGAGAATCGAGCTTTCGCCGATCACCACGTTGTGCGCGATCATCACCTGATTGTCGATTTTCACATTGCTTTTGATCCAGGTCTTGCCGAACCGGGCGCGGTCGACGGTGGTGTTCGCGCCGATTTCGACGTCGTCGTCGATCTGCACGATGCCGGTCTGCGGCACTTTGACCAATCCCTGCTTGCCCGGAATAAAGCCGAAGCCGTCGCCGCCGATCACCACGCCGGGGTGCAGGATGCACTTGCGGCCGATGGTGCAACGGTACATCACGGTCACATTCGGATAAAGCATGGTGCCGTCGCCGATTTTGACCTGATGGCCGATGTAGCAGCCCGCGCCGATCCGCACGCCGTTGCCGATTTCAGCCCCGGCTTCGATCACGGCGTTCGCGCCGACAGAGACGCCCTCGCCGAGCTTCACGTCCGCGGCGACCACGGCGGAGGGGTGGACTCCGGCTTCCCACGCCGGCGGTTCCTCGGCGAACATGCCGACCACCGTCGCAAAGGCGTGGTCGACGTTTTCACAGACGATCAGCGAACGGTTTTCAGTGGATTCCCCGGCCAGATCGGCGCAGACCAGTACGACGCCGGCCTCCGTGCTTTCAAGCTGATGCTGGTATTTCCTGTTGCCGACGAAAGAGAGCTGGTCGGCTTTGGCATCCTTGATGCCCGAAACGCTGGTGATGACCCGGTCGGCAGCTCCCTTGAGGGTGCCTTTGACCATTTCGGCGATCTGTCCGGCGGTAAGTGAAAGATGTTTCATGGTTCCCTGTCCTCTTTATTGTATTGTAAGGTTATTGACGGTACATCACTTTGAAGGTGCCGCGCTCCGGTTCGCCGGTCGGCGCATCGATCGGCCCCTGCCGGTCGACCCAGCCCCAGCGACGGGTAAAGGGCCAGAAAACGATCCACGCCTTGCCGACCAGATTCTCGCGCGGAACCGCGCCGAAAAAGCGGCTGTCGAGGCTGAAGCTGGAATTGTCCCCCATCATGAAATACTGGTCCGGCCCGAGCTTGAACTCCTCGCCGGGCGTCGCCAGATATCTGCCCATGTGGTTCAGGTGGCCCTGATAGCCCCCCTTGTCGGAGTAGATTTTTTCAAACGCGGGCGCGATCTCCTGAATCTTTTTGAACACCTTCGCACCCTGCGGCTTCACATAGAGCTGGTTGCCGACGATTTTCAACGTGTCGCCGGGCAGGCCGACCAGCCGTTTGATGTAGTAGAAGCCGCTCGCATCGGCGAGCCGGCGGCCGTCCACGGTCAGCCCGTCCGTGTTGAACACGATCACGTCGCCCCGTTTCAGCGGGGCCAGGTAGATGCTGAACCGTTCGACGAACAGATGATCCCCCAGCGACAGGAAACCGTCGCAGAGCAGGTCGCCCTTCGCGTAGCTTTTCCCGGCTTCGAGGTTGCTGTACTCCTCGACCTTGCGGATGTCGCCGGGCAGCGAATACCGGGTGCCGCCGATCCGGAAACCGGTGGAGTCGGAAAGGAAATTCCCCTGACTGGTCAGCGAATTCAGGTCAAGCTCGCCGGGCGACTGAATCTCCAGCTTCGCCGGGCGGGCGGAAAAGAGCAGCCAGTTGAGCGGATTCGGCAACTTGCCCAGCACCGGGTTGGATGCGTTCTCCCGGTCCAGAAAGTGGATGCCGTACAGCGTCGGCTGCATACTGCTGGTCGGAATCCGGAACGGCTGGAAAAACAGCCCCCGGATGCCGAACGCCACCGCCCCGACCACCAGCAGCAGATCCAGAAACGCCCGGATCTGGAAGTGGCGGTACAGCGGGGCGATCCGGTGGTATTTCGGCACCGCCGTCTCCAGAAACGCCGCCGCGTCCGCCGGTCGGACCTGCGCCGTTTCGGCGATCAATGCGTCGAGTCCGACGCGCTGCTCCGCTGAAAGCAGGTCGTCGTCGGCATGGCGGCGCACTCTCACTTCGGTCAGGAACTTCGCGAGTTTTTTCGCTTCTCTGCGCTTTTTCAGGAACCCGAACATGATCGCAATCGCTCCCGGTTAAATCAGTTGACGTCGGAATTCTTCAGCACCGCGACAAAGGCCTCCTGCGGGATGTTGACCTGGCCGATCAGCTTCATCCGCTTCTTGCCCTCCTTCTGCTTTTCCAGCAGCTTGCGCTTGCGGCTGATATCGCCGCCGTAGCACTTGGCCAGCACGTTCTTGCGCAGCTGCTTAATACTCTCGCGGGCGATCACCTTGCCGCCGACCGCGGCCTGAATCGCAATCGTGAACATCTGCGGCGGGATTACGTCGCGCAGCCGCTCCGCAAGCTGCCGTCCCCGGCTGTACGCCATATCCACGTGGACGATCGAACTGAATGCGTCCACCGGTTCACCGTTGACCAGAATATCCATTTTGACCAGTTTTCCGGCCTGATATCCCGCCGGTTCGTAATCCATGCTGCCGTAACCGCGCGTGATCGACTTGAGCTTGTCGTGGAAGTCGATCAGGATTTCGTGCATCGGAAGCCGCGCCGTGATGATCACGTGGTTCGCGTCGATCGAATTGGTATTCGTGCAGATGCCGCGCTTGCTCATCACCAGATTCATCACGTCGCCGATATATTCGGTCGGAATCATGATGTGGCAGTCGATGATCGGCTCCTCGATCCGCTCAATGCCGGAGGGATCGGGCATGAAAACCGGGTTGTCCACCTGAATCATCTCGCCGGACTTCATATAGACGTGGTAGATCACCGACGGATAGGTCGCGATGATGTCCATGTTGTATTCGCGCCGCAGCCGCTCCTGGATGATCTCCATGTGCAGCAGCCCGAGGAAGCCGCAGCGGAAGCCGAAGCCCAGCGCCGCCGAAGTTTCGGCCTGATACATGAACGCCGCGTCGTTGAGCTGCAGCTTCGCCATGCTCGCCTTGAGCTGCTCGTAGTCGGCGGTGTCGATCGGGTAAATGCCCGAAAACACCATCGGCCGCACCTCCTTGAATCCGGGCAGCGGCTTGTCGCACGGATCCTTGATGTCGGTGATGGTGTCGCCCATTTTGGTGTCGGCGGGGCTTTTCAGGTTCGGGATCAGGTAGCCCACCGAACCGGCAGCCAGCTCCTCATCCGCCCGCATCTCCGGGCCGAAAAATCCGACCTCCTTGACTTCACTCTCGATCCCGTTGTTGAACAGGCGGATCTTCGTGCCGCGCTTGAAACTGCCGTTCTTGACCCGCACGTAGTTCACCACGCCGCGGTAGGCGTCGTAGTTGGAGTCGAAGATCAGCGCGGAAGCACCGCGTTCATCCAGCAGCACAGGATGCGGAATCCGTTCGATCACCGCCCTCAGCAGCTCCGGTACGCCCTCGCCGGTCTTGCCGGAAACCGAAAGCGCCTCCTCGCGCGGCAGCGCCAGAATCTCCTCCATCTGCTCGTAGCAGAGCGGCAGGTTCGACGCGGGCAGGTCGATCTTGTTGATCACGGGGATGATCTTCAGATTCTGACGGATCGCCAGATTCACGTTCGCGACCGTCTGGGCCTGCACGCCCTGCGTCGCGTCGATCAGCAGGATCGCCCCTTCGCACGCGCCGAGAGAGCGCGACACTTCATACGCGAAATCGACATGTCCGGGCGTGTCGATCAGATTCAATTCGTAGGTGTTGCCGTCTTCATGCTTGTAATGCATCCGGACCGGATGGGACTTGATGGTGATGCCCCGCTCGCGCTCCAGATCCATCCCGTCCAGCAGCTGCTCCTGAAGATCGCGCGCGGCAACGGTCCCGGTCAACTCCAGCAGCCGGTCGGCCAGCGTGGATTTGCCGTGGTCGATATGCGCGATGATGCAGAAGTTGCGGATCAGTTCGAGTTTTGCCATGGCTTTCTTCCAAAAGTGTTGTAAATCACGTTCATCCCGGTAATATAGCACTTTCCGGGAAGTAACTCAAACCGCCTTTGCAAAAAATCCGTCAGGAGGCCCCGTCCACCTGTCCCGGGAACACCTCGCGCAGTTTCCGCCGCAGCGCCGCGAGCCGTTGCGTCAGCAGCGAAAAACGCGGCTCCAGCCGGGCGTTGTCCACCGCCATCTGCACCGCCCGGCGGCTGCCGACCAGAATCAGCAGCTTGCGCGCCCGGGTCATCGCGGTGTAGAGCAGATTGCGCTGCAGCATCATATAGTGCTGGCTCAGGAACGGCAGGATCACCACCGGAAACTCGCTGCCCTGCGACTTATGCACGGTGATCGCATAGGCGCGGGTGAGCTGGTCGGCCTCGTCGAAATTGTACTCCACCAGCCGGGAGCCTTCGAAGATCACCGTGAAGGTTTTGTCCTTCAAGCTGATGCGTCCGAGCCGGCCGAGGTCGCCGTTGAACACGTTCTTTTCATAGTTGTTGGCGGTCTGCATCAGCTTGTCGCCGGCGCGGTAGACCCGGTCCCCGAACCGGAACTCCGGCTTGTCGCCGGGATTCAGCAGCGCCTGAAGCCGCTCATTGATCGCGACGGTGCCGCAGCTGCCGCGGTTCATCGGGGTCAGGATCTGCACGTCGTCCACCGGATCGAAGTGGAACCGCGCCGGAATCCGTTCGGCCACCATCTTCTCGATCACCGCCAGCGCCTTGTCGGGATCATCCTGCTCGATCCAGTAGAAATCGGAGAGCGCCTGACTGCCGGGCTGCGGCTTTTCCGGCAGCAGTCCCCGGTTCACCCGGTGGGCGTTGGTGATGATGTGGCTGTTCTCGGCCTGCCGGAAAATCTGCACCAGCCGGGTCACCTGAAACCACTCCGACTCCAGAAAGCCGGCCAGCACCGTCCCCGGCCCGACCGACGGCAACTGGTCGGCGTCGCCGACCAGCACCACGCTCGTCCCCGGCCTGACCGCCCGGAACAGCGCCAGCGCCAGCAGGATATCCAGCATCGAAACCTCGTCGACGATCAGCAGATCCACCTCCAGCGGGGAGGAAGAATCCATCTGGAACCGGTTGCTGTTGGGGTCGAACTGCAGCAGCCGGTGCAGCGTTTTGGCCGTCAGCCCGGTCGAATCCGAAAGCCGCTTGGCGGCCCGTCCGGTCGGAGCGGCCAGCCCGATGCGCAGTCCGGCGGCCTCCGCCCGGCGGACGATTTCGCCGACCACAGTGGTTTTGCCGACACCGGGACCGCCGGTGATGATCGACAGCGGCGCAAGGGAGACCTCGTCGACCGCCCGCTGCTGCTCTTGGTTCAGCACGATCCCGTTGTCCCCGGGAACGGGGTGCATCCGCTGCCCGGCGAACTTTTTGACCAGCGCCAGCGAAGCGACCAGCTCCGGCAGTTCGGTTTCGGCCCGGGCCAGCTGCGGGGTGTAGATCATATCGTCCAGCTTCCGCAGCAGCCGCCGTTCGATGGCCGCTTCGATGCCCGCTTCGGCCTGCGCGGGCGGCTGTTTGGCCAGTTCGGAGGTCTGGCGGACCAGCTCGGCCAGCGGCAGGCAGACATGGCCGTTTCCGACCAGCGTATTCACGCTGAACACCGCCGCCGCCGCCAGCCGGTCGATCGAATCGGGAGCGATGCCGAGGTTCCGGGCGATCTCGTCGGCCTTTAAGAAACCGATGCCGTCCACCTCCTCGGCCAGCCGGTAGGGATTCTTGCGCACGACCTGCGGAGCTGCGTCGCCGTACCGCTTGAACAGCCGGGCGCAATAGGCGGGGGTGATCCCGAGTCCCTGCAGGAAAATGAAACTTTCGCGGCGGCCGGCGGATTCGCGCCACCCCTTGACCACCGCCGCGGCCTTCTTTTTGCCGATGCCGGGGACCTCCTCCAGCCGCTTGGCGAAATTGTCCAGCACCACGAGCGTCTGGTCGCCGAAATAGTCGACGATCAGGCTCGCGGTCTTTTTGCCGATCCCCGGAATCGCGCCGCCGCTCAGGAACCGTTTGATGCCGTCGGCGGTATTGGGCAGCCGGATCTGGTAGGATTCAGCCCGGAACTGGCGGCCGAACTCGGGATGGCGCTCCCAGTAACCTTCCATTTCAAGGTACTGCCCGGCGGCCAGCCCGGCCATCGGGCCGGTCGCGGCGTGTTCCAGCCCGGAGTCGTCCACCACTTTCAGCACCGCGAACTGAGTGTCCTCGTTTTCAAAGACCACCCGCCGGATTTCGCCGCGCAGCCGGGCGAGCGTCAACCCCTGAACGTCATTCATGGTCAGCCTCCGTCTTCAGCTCGAAACAGTAAAAGCCGTTCCGGTAAATCACCGGCGTAAACCACTCGGGGTGACTGCGCGCCCACTCCGCCTCCTGCTCCGCGCCGGGTGCCGGCGGAAGCCGGAGGTCACAGATCACAAAGCGGACGCCCTCCCGGCGCAGCCGCGCCAGCCATGCTTCAAAACTGCCCGGCGTGCGCATCTCTTCAAAGGTCCGGTAATCGCTGAGCAGTTCCCTGCCCGACTCCGAAACCGGAACCGCGATGACCCGGTTTTCAAACTCATTCCCGGAGAAAAGATAGTAGTTCACTCCGATATAGGCGATCACGCAGGGTTCGCCGCCGGTCCGCCGCCGGATCTCCAGCCGGGCGGTTTCATCCTCGGGCGACAGCAGCGCAATCCGCAGCTGCGATGCGGCGGCATCGGAACGCACCAGCCGCAGACCGGCATCCGGCACCAGCACCACGGCGAACAGAACGGCGGCTCCCCACAGATACTTCGGTTTCGCAATCCGCTCCAGCCCCCCGAAAATCACGAAGCAAACCGCGATGTGAACCAGCAGCTCAACACCTTTGCTCCCATACGCATACTGGCGGAAACTCTCCGCGCCCGCCAACACCAGCGCGGCGACGGCCACAATCCACGCACGCCCCCGCGCCGCCCGGAACAGAACCGCCGCCGGAAACATCGCCAGCATCACCAGCGGCACGATCTGGCGCGGCTGGGTCATCGTCGGATAAATCGCCAGTTGAAGCAACAGCAGCAAAACGAAACCGGCGGCGACCGCTCCCGCCGCCGTCCGCCGGAAACACCGGCGGAGGCAACCGGCAGCAATTCCCCCGGCGGCCACGGCGGAAACCACCAGCAAAGCGGTGCCGAAGGAGACGTTGTTCTCCTGTTCATTCACAAAGAACTCCCAGGCCGCCCACCGCCAGCCGATCGCCGGAGCCTGAACCGTCATGAAATGCTCAAACAGATTCCAGTTTCCGATGCCGATCCGCGCCGGAAACACCGGATTGCCGTAGGTGATCCAGTTTACGATAAAGCAGGGGCTTCCGGCCACGGCCGCGGCCGCGAAAGCGATCCACAGATTCCGGCGGCACTGCGGCCTCCCGAACCAGATCACCAGCGCCCCCAGCAGAAAAGCGGGCGGGGCGAGCATCAATCCCAGATACTTCATACCGGCGGCAATTCCGAACGAGAGTCCGGCCAGTAAAAAAGCGCCGCGACTGTTCCGGCGGGCGGCGATCACGAACCACATCACGCCGCCGAGCAGCATGGCTCCGGTCATCAGGTCCGTGTTTGATACCGAGGCGTTGCGGAACACCACTCCGGCGAACACCAGCAGCAATCCGGCCGCCAGCGCCTCGATCCTGCGGAAGCCCGCCGCCAGCGCCCCGGCGGCCAGCGTGATCCACGCCAGCCCCAGAAAATAAAACTGGAAGCTGCGGGCGAAAAAGTCATGGAGCAGAGGGGCCATCTGCCACGCGTAGATCAACTCTCCGTAAAACGGATAAGTTGCGGTCATCATCCCATGCTGGGTCATCCGTTCGATGCTTCCGGTCCGCAACCACGTTGCCGGATAAAAAATATGATAGAGTTGCGAATCCGTCCCCACCGTCGGCACCAGGCTGAACGCCCGCCACTGGCAGACCAGAAATCCCCACGCCACCGCCGTCAGCAGCAGCTCCGCCGGAGTGAAAGGCTGAAACGGCAGCCCGGCGGCAGGACGCTTCGGCTTCGCGAGAAAGGCCGCCGCCCCGAATCCCCATGAGGCGAACATGACGCCGGACGGAGTCAGCAGGCCGGCCATTCCGAGCACTCCGGGAATCGCGATCATCACCGCCGTGAACAGCAGCCCGGCGGCGGCGAGGTATTCAAACCGGTTCCGGCACCGGAAATACCGCGCCAGCAGCAGCGCCCCCGCAATCGCGGGAAGCTGGCACAGCAGATAGATCAGCACGGAAATACTGCCGGCGCCTGCGATTGTGATCTCTTCCACCTGATATTCCCCTGTTTTCCGGTAATATATCAGAGCGGAGCGGAAATTTCAAAACAAATCCGTTTTTCTTCCGCCGTTTTCCCCAAATGCCCGGACCGCCTCAAGCGTTGCGCGGCACTCCGCCAGCAACGACGGCGCCGCTCCGAACCGGCACCGCCGGAGCGCCCCGGCCTTTTCCAGTACCGGCTGCAATTCAGGAAATGCGGCGGAGTACCCGAACGGCCGGCGTTGCGGGGGAACCGGCACCTCCCGCCCGTCACGGTCGAACACATGCAGTTCACATTCAAAATGCGGATTGGCTCTCAGCCCGCTCGACACCGCTTCCGCCGTGAAGTGAAGAAACGACAGCACCTCCAGCCCCACGCCCGCCAGCAGGACCTGCGCCCCGCGTTCGGCCAGCTTCTCCCACGGGGAACCCGGCCCGTAGCCGCTGTCGCACTGTTCATGTCCGGCAACGAACTCCGCGGCTCCCGGTCCGACAGCCGCCACCGAATAGAGCGGATGCAGCGAGCGGCATACTCCGGGTGTTTTCAGGAACACATTCGGCAAGGTCCCGACGCAGGCCGGAGTGGAAGCAGCGTGAAAACAGCGCGGCGCCTCCGGGGGCAGGCCGCGCGCCAGACAGAAACGGGCCGGATATCCGCACCGGCGGCAGCGGTCAGAGCCGGGATCATGGATATGAGCCAGCGTATAGGTCTGAGCCGGAAACACCAGCAGCCCCTCCGGTCCGAGCACTTCCCGCAGCGCAGCCAGCACCCCTTCCGTCCCCTGTTCCGTTTCGCCGATCCTTTTCAGCGAGGAGTGGACCATCAGCACGCCGCCGGGCCGGACTCCGGCCTCCGCAAGCTCATCCCGCAGTTGCCGGATCGTATTCATGAAGAACCTCCGCAGCATTTTCCACAACCCGGCGGCACTGTTCCGCCAAGGTCACCACATCCGCCGCGAGGTTGATGAAACGGTAGCCCTCGCTCCAGAGTTCGCCAAGATTGGCCGTGCCGCCGACCGTGGCCGCGAACTTGCCGTGCCGCCGGGCGGCGGCGGCCACCAATTTGCGGGCCTGTTTCACCTCCGGATGGCCGATCTCCCCGGGAACGCCGATCGACTGGCTGAAATCGCCCGGCCCGAAGAAGACCGCGTCGATGCCCGGCACCACACAGATTTCGTCGAGCTCCGCCAGAGCCTCGCTGTCTTCGACCTGAATCATCACGAACCGGTTTTCATTCGCGAAACGGATGTATTCGGCAAAGGGCAACATCGTAAAGCAGCCGTCGGAGTTGCCGCCGTCGGCAGGCCGCCGCCCAAGCGGATAAAACCGGGTGTGCCGGACGATCTGCCGCGCCTCCTCAGCCGAAATCACATGCGGCACCAGAATACCGGAAGCGTTCAGCTCCAACGGCTTGACCAGGTCGCTGTACGAGCCGCGCTCGACCCGGACCATGATATCCGCGCCGCCGGCGCGCCCGGCGAGCACCTGCCGTTCCAGCGTCAGCCAGTCGTTCGGCACATGTTCGCAGCAGAGCCAGACGCAATCGAACCCGGCCAGCGCGGCGATCTCCACCGCGCGCGGGCAACTCAGGTTGCTTTTGAAGGAGAGGACGGTTTCGCCACGACGCAGCTTGTCCAGCGTGCGGCTTCGATTCAAATTCCACATAACATCACCTTTGCCGGGGAGCGCCGAGGTTCCGCCGGACGGCCTGCAACAGGGTCGCCGCATCGGTATCGGCCTCCAGATAATAAAGAACATTCCGCCGCCGGACCTCGTCGGCCAGCGGATTTCCGAACAGGTCCGAGGCGGCGGCCCCGGGCAGGCGCGGTACGGCAAACGAGTACTCCGGCAGCGATTTCTCCGGCACCAGCACCGCGACTGACCGGCCGCCGCCGGTAAACACATAGCAATACAGCCCCGGACGCACTTCCTGCCGGCTCCGGCAGGATTTTCCCTCCAGCCGCCGCGCCAGCGCCGAATGGGCCGCCAGCTGCGGGTGCGGCCAGCCGTCCGCCCCGAGGAGCGCCAGAAAGTCCGGACGCTTCTGCAATCCCTCGTAGGTGTGCGCGCTGTACAGAAACACCTTCTTCACTCCCGACGCAATCATGCTGACCAGAAAGCGGGTCTGCAGCTCCGCCAGCATCCAGTTGTCATCCCGACTGCGCCACGGAATCGCGTTGCGGTACAGTCCGGTGAAATCCCCCAGCCCTTCGTTGGCAGTGGATTTGTTCGCCCCCTGTCCCTCCGTCATATACAGTGGCTTGCGGGCGGCTCCGGGAGCGGCGGCCCGCATGGAGCGCACCGACGAAGCGGCCCCGTCGTCCCCCCCACAATAGGAGTCCGAATAATAATGGTAATCCGCGATATCGCAGCAGCGGTAAGCTCCGAGCCGGTCCAGCTCCCGCGCCCAGCGGATGCCATGCGGCGCGGCGTTGGCGTTGTAGCCGACGACCCGCAGCGCCGGATCGACCTGCCGGATTGCGCCATACGCCGCTTTCTGCATCCGGAAATAGGCAGCGGCGCGAGCATCGAACTCAAAGTCGGCGACTCGCCCCCCCTCCTCCACCTTTTGCCGCAGATTGGACCACGGCTCATTCCAGACGATGTATTCCCGGATCACGTTGCGGTAGCGCGCCGCCACCGTGGAAACGTAATTCGTGAAATCCTTCAGGTCGGCGGGAACGACCGTGCGGACGCGGTGAAGCGAATAGCCGGAAAGTCTGCGCACCTCCGGCCGGTCGCCTCCGGTTGCGGCCCACTCCGGAGTCAGGAAGAGCGTGGCGGTCAACAGCAGGCGGTTGGAGCGGTAGAGCTGCAGTTCGGCGTCGCGGAAACGCCACCGGCCCTTTTCCGGTTCCAGATACGCCCACGCGATGTAATCGGCCCCGGCGTCATGCAGCCGGACATGATTAACACCGGCGGCCTTGAGCGCCTTCAGTACCGGATCGTTTGCGATGGCGTGAATGCCGAACGGCGACTCCGGCGCGTCCCGATTCCAGCAGACCGGGCGCGGGATGCGGGTCACTACGAATTCAAAGTGCGGCGAAATCTCCTTTCCATCCCGGCGCAGCACCGCCTCCACCCGGAACTGGACCAGCGGTCGGTCGGGAAATACGCCGTAGTCGATCACGCAATCTTTTGCCGCCGGCAGGATGAAGCATTTCTCCCGGCCATAGAGGTCGGCAACGGTCACGGCCAGCTCCGAATCCGGCACGCTCCCGGAGATATGGCACGCAAGGCGCGGCGGTTCGGTGTCGAACTGAATCCGCGACGCAGCCAATTCCGAATCCGGCAATGCGAACGAAATTTCACAGGGAGCGGCGGGCCGGAATTCCGCATCGTCGCCCGGAGCAACCCGGAAGGCGTCGAGTGACAGTTCCCCGTCCGCCTCCAGCCGGAAAGCGTAGCTGCGCGCCGCCGGATGGGGGACAAAGGAAAAGGCGGCCCGCTTCCACTCCCGGCTCTCCGGCAGTTTCCTGAAATTCGCCCATGCCTCCCGGACAATGCCCTTCCCCCTGTAGGAAAAGGAGAACGTGTGCTTTTTGCCCGGTTCCCGCACCTGAAACGGAGCGGTCAGCAACACGGTATCGGTCAGGATGACATACCGCTCGCCCGACGGTCCGTTCTCCGCGCTGAGCCGCCACTGCGGAGTCTTCTCCCGCCGGAACGACCAGCCCGCCTGCGGGCCGAGCGGCAAACTGCTGTGAGAAAGGAAATTAACCGCGCCGGCAACGGGGCGGCGCAAAGCGGCTTCCCGGTCCGCGGCCAGCTCCTCCGGCGGGATTTCCGCCAGTTCGGCGGAAACGAGGTCGAACTTTCCCACTCCCTTCAGCAGCAGGAAAAGTCCCTGCGCCCCCGGCAGTTCCCGGTCCGCCTCGAACCGGAACTCCTCTTTCCGCCAATTCCCGCCCGGCGGCAGGTCGAACCGCCGGAGCGTCCCATACGGCGCACCCACCTGCCGGAACACCAATTCGGCTCCTCCGCCCAGCCGGTTGCGCCAGTGTACCGTCAGACGGTACGCCTGCCCCGGCGTCAGGCGCGGAATCTCCCGGCAGAACTGCGGCCCCATGCTTCCCAGTCGGGTAACCTCCAGCTGCAGGAAGTGTTCGGTGTTGTCGTCGACCTCCCGCCCCGAAGCGATACTGCCGTTCCAGTCGGGATAGTCGGGCCTCCATCCCTCGGTAAGCTCGCCGGAGAAACTCCCGAGTTTCCCCTTCTCCACCAGCGGCCGGACGCGCGTAAAATCGATCCGGAGCGGCTCCGCCGCCATTCCCGAAAATGCGAACAGCAGCGCCAGAATACAGGTAATCCGTTTCATCAGGCCTCCTGTCAGTCATTGATCCAGAGTTCGGGAGCGCCGGTTCCGCCGGAGCCGTCAGTCTCAAGCGGATGGAAATCCTTCACATGTCCATCCGAAAAACAATAGTTGTAGCGTCCTTGATGGATCGGGTCGATGCTTTTGCTCTCCGCGTTTTTGGAGTTGTAAATCTGGCTAGCCCCGCTCGAAATCGTCATCGAGTTGATATAACCCGCAAATTTCCCCGGCGCGGCCAGCTCCGTCAGCATGATGAAGCGCGAAGGCCGCTTCACCTTGCCCAGCTTGAAAATCTGCATCCGTTCGGAATCCGCAAGCGAATCGTTCAGCCCCGGCGACAATTTCGGCCGGAACGGCCCCCACGCCGGCCCGTTGACCACATAAAAGTTGCGCCGCTCCGGATTCGGGAAATTCCGTCCCAGCGCCGGGCAACAGTAAACCTTCAATGACGGCAGGCACCCCCACCAGTCATTCCGCCCCTCCTCCAGCGTCAGCGCCCGCCCGTCGTAGCGGTTGCAGCCTAGAAAATCATCCCAGGTGAATCCCTTGTACAAACTCCCGCCCCTCGAATCAAACGCCGGCGGGCAGAAACCGTTCTGATCGTCAGCGTAAAAGGTAAACATTGCACCGACTTGTCGCAGGTTGTTTTTGCAGGAGACGGTATGCACCTTCTCCCGCGCCTTGTTCAGCGTCGGCAGCAGGATGCTCGCCAGTATCGCGATAATAGCAATCACTACGAGCAATTCAATCAATGTAAATCTTATGGCTGTCGACCTTACATGGCGGGATACGGGGAGCCGAATTTTCCGGCGGAATAAGCAGGAGGAACGCTGTGATGCGTTGCTCGGCAGCGGATGGTTGCCGTCCACATGAACTTGTCTTTTCCGTAACATCATAGAACTCCTTGTTTTTGGGTAAGAATTCCGGGCACTTTTTCTTCCTGCGGTTTATCGCGCCGCCGCTCCGTCGTCGTCGCTCCTTTCCGTGAAATAGATTTCGATATGGCTGCCCAGCAGGCGGACCAGATGTTCGGTATCCCCTCCGCGCAGCGCGGCGATGATGTCGCGGTGTTCGCGGCCGATCCGCTCCCGGGTGAGTTGTGTTTTCGGTTCCGGCCGCAACTGCCGGAAGAAATCGATCACCAACGGAATCAGACCGGTGAACAGCGCATTGCCGGGCAGGCGCAACAGCTCCGCATGCAGTTCGCCGTCCAGTTCAAGACGGCGGGCCTCTTCCCCGGTGCGGTCGAGTTCATCGGCAAGCGCCTCCAGCCGGGCCAGCCGCTCCGGAGTCGCCCCGGCGGTCATAAAGCGTCCCGCGCCGGTTTCAACCGCATAGCGCATCTGGATCAGCTCCGGCAGCACCGCGTCGCGCGAAGCCTCCAAGAAAGGCAGGTAGTTGCCGTAAGGGTTCTCCGGCAGCAGTTTGGCGACGGAGGCCCCCATTTTCGGCGCGGAAGTGATGATTCCGAGCGTCCTGTAGTGCTGCATCGCCTCGCGCAGGATATTGCGGCTGACGCCGAGCCGGCCGGCCAGTTCGGTTTCAGGCGGCAGCCTCGCCCCCTCTCCAAGCTTGTTTTCCACAATATACCGGCCTATCATCGAGACCGTCGCGTCAAAGGTATTCTGTTTTTTTACTGAAACGAGCTGCATGGAAAAGTCTCCGTGATTGATAATACGTCTCTATTGTAGTACAATACTACTTTTGGATTGTTTTTCAAGATCCCATCAGAAAAAAATCCGGAAATTCCTTTATCCCGGCCCAAACTTAGATAAAAAAATATTTAAATAGGGCTTGATTTTTTGCGCTTGTGGTGTATGTTAAAGATGCGTTCGATAAAAAAGTATCGAAGCAGATCGGAAAGACAGTCCTCTCTCCGGTAGATGAAATGAAAATTGCAGCTGGGCGAAAACCCGGCGATTATAATTTGGTAATGACAGGCTGATCTCGCACTTTCTTTCCCGGCGGAAGAAAGGGAAGGTCGGCTTGTGTCGTGTTCAGCGGAATTAAAGCCGTCTAATTTTACGGGAAGTGTTATAGTACTATGGCCAATGTGAAGGTTCCGAAACTGCCGACGATCCGTCGGCTGCCGACTTACCTGTACAAGCTCTCCGAAATGCGCAAGGCGGGCATTTCGATCGTCGCCACTCCCGAACTCGCCCGCTATATGAACCTCGGCGAAATCGTGATCCGCAAGGACCTCGCGATCACCGGAGTGACCGGCCAGCCCGGAGTCGGCTACAAGGTCAAGGAGCTGATCGACGCGATCAAGAGCTATCTCAACTGGGACAACGCCTCCGAAGCGGTGTTGGTCGGAGCCGGTTCGCTCGGCAGCGCGCTCCTGGGCTACGAAGGGTTCGAGGAGTACGGGTTGAAAATCATCGCCGCCTTTGACGTGAATCCCGAAAAAATCGGCACCGAAATCCACGGGCGCAGCGTCTTCGACATCGACCGGCTCGAAGAGTTGGTCGGCCGTCTTCAGGTGCGCATGGGCATCATCTGCGTGCCCGCGACTTACGCGCAGGATGTCGCCGACGCGATGGTCGCCGGAGGCATCAAGGGCATCTGGAACTTCGCGAACGTCAGTTTGAAAGTGCCGGACGACGTGGTCGTCCAGCGCGAAGTGATCGCCGGAGGGCTGGCGGTGCTGTCGGTCAAGATGAACCGCAAATTCGCCGACGAGGAGCAGCAGGAGTAAGTTTTTTCCGATTCGTTTTCAAATTTACCATACAATCACCCAAATCTATAGTTAAGGAGCGAACATGCAGGAAACCATGGAAACCACGCAGGCGATGGTCAAACACCTCGCCGCGGTGAACAAGATTCTGGAGAAATACGATTATTCGGAATCCAAGCTCATTCCGATCCTCCAGGAGGTTCAGGCGGTCTACAAATATCTCTCGAAGGACATGATCAGCTATGTGGCCACCAGCATCGGCGTTCCGCCGTCGCGGGTCTACGGCGTCGCGACCTTCTACGCCCATTTTTCGATGCAGCCCAAAGGCAAATACATCATCAAACTGTGCGACGGCACCGCGTGCCACGTGAAGAAATCCCACGGCATCCTGAATGCGCTCTATGAAAAGCTCAAGCTCTCCGGCGACAAGCGGACCAGCGACGACCAGCTCTTCACCATCGAAACCGTCAGCTGCCTCGGCGCCTGCGGCCTCGCGCCGGTGATGGTGGTCAACGAGGAAGTCTACGGCCAGTGCACCCCGGAAAAGGCGATCGAGATCGTCGACCGGATCATCGCCGAAGAAAAAGCCGCCAACTGATAATCCACCCTCTACTGCGAAAGTTTGAAAGATGAGCAACGATACTGTGAAAACCGTCGATCTCGAAAAAATTCGTGACGATTACAAGGCCGCGGCGGCCAGAATCCAGCGCCGCATCATCATCTGCGCCGGAACCGGCTGCGTCGCGAACGGCTCGCTCGAAGTCCGCGACGCGCTCGCCGAAGCCCTGAAGGAAGCCGGCGTGGATGTCGCGCTTGAACTCAAGAAAGAGGAAGAACACACCGGCACCTACATCTCCAAATCCGGCTGCCAGGGGTTCTGCCAGATGGGTCCCTTGCTCCACATCGAGCCGGGCGACATCCTCTACACCAAAGTCAAGGTTTCCGATGTGCCGGAAATCGTCGAGCGCACCCTGAAAAAGGGCGAAGTGATCGACCGGCTGCTCTTCGTGCATCCGCAGACTCACGTCCACTGCAAGGGCGACGCCGAAATCCCGTTCTACAACCGCCAGAAGCGCGTCGTGCTGGCCAACTGCCGGGTCGAACCGAGCTGCGTGCGCGAATACATCGCCCGCGGCGGCTACTTCGGCGCACGCAAGGCGATCCTCGAAATGAAGCCGGAAGAAGTCTGCCAGACCGCGATCGACTCCGGGTTGCGCGGCCGCGGCGGCGGCGGTTTCCCGACCGGCCTCAAGTGGAAGTTCACCCTCGCCAGCCAGAACGACAAGAAGTACGTGATCTGCAACGGCGACGAAGGCGACCCGGGCGCGTTCATGGACCGCTCCGTGATGGAAGGCAACCCGCACTCCGTGATCGAGGGCATGATGATCGCCGCCCGCGCGATCGGCGCCGATGAGGGTTACGTGTACGTCCGCGCCGAATATCCGCTCGCGGTGGAGCGCATGCGCGCCGCGGTGAAGGATGCGGAAGAGGCCGGATTGCTCGGCGACCATCTGTTCGGCTCGGATTTCAGCTTCAAGGTCACCGTGATGGAAGGCGCCGGCGCGTTCGTCTGCGGCGAGGAGACCGCCCTGATCGCGTCGATCGAAGGCAAACGCGGCATGCCGCGGCCGAAACCGCCGTTCCCGGCCCAGAGCGGCCTGTGGGGCAAACCGACCGTGATCAACAACGTCGAAACCCTCGCCAGCGTGCCCGGCATCTTCCTGAACGGGCCGGAGCAGTACAAGGCGGTCGGCACCGAGAAATCCCCCGGCACCAAGACTTTCGCGCTGACCGGCCACGTCGCGAACACCGGCCTGATCGAAGTACCCTTCGGCACCACGCTGCGCGAGATCATCTACAACATCGGCGGCGGCGTGACCAACAACAAGGGCGAAGTGACCACCGAAGATTTCAAGGCCGTGCAGATCGGCGGGCCGTCGGGCGGCTGCCTGACCCCGGATATGCTCGACCTGCCGCTGGACTTCGACTCGCTGAAGTCGGCCGGCGCGATGGTCGGTTCCGGCGGCCTCGTGGTGATGAACAAAGAAACCTGCATCGTGAAGATCGCCCGCTTCTTCATGCAGTTCACCCAGAATGAATCCTGCGGCAAGTGCGTTCCCTGCCGCGAAGGCACCAAGCAGATGCTCGCGATGCTCGACGACATCATCGAGGGCCGCGCCGATCGCAAGACCCTCGAACTGCTCGAAGAGACCGCCAAGGCGGTCCAGCTCGGTTCGCTGTGCGCGCTCGGCAAGACCGCGCCGAACCCGGTGCTGTCGACGCTGCGCTTCTTCCGCGAGGAGTATGAAGCGCACGTGTTCAAGAAAATCTGCCCGGTCGGCGAGTGCAAGGCGCTGGCCCGTCCCGAAATCCTCGCTTCGAAGTGCAAAGGCTGTACCGCCTGCGCCCGGAAGTGCCCGGTCGGCGCGATCACCGGCAAAGTCAAGGAAGTCCACGTGATCGACGCGGACAAGTGCATCAAGTGCGGCGCCTGCAAGGCGGCCTGCAAATTCGGTGCGGTGATCGGCCTGTAACTAAAACAACTTTCTGGAGCTATCAAATAAAATGAGCGAAGTGAAGAAAACTCTCACCGTCAATAACACCGAGGTGGAATTCAGCGACGAGCGGAACCTCCTCGAAGTGATCCGCAAGGCCGGCATCGACATCCCGACCTTCTGCTATCATTCGGAACTTTCGATCTACGGCGCCTGCCGCCTCTGCCTCGTGGACATCAAGGGGCGCGGCATCATGGCCTCCTGCTCGATCAAGCCGGAGCCGGGCATGGTCGTGCAGACCGACACCAAGGCGATCCGCAACATGCGCAAGATCAACGTCGAGCTGCTGCTCGCCAGCCACAACCGCGAATGCCCGACCTGCCAGCGCAGCGCGAACTGCACGCTGCAGGACCTCGCCCGTAAGCTCGGCGTGAAGGACGTCCGCTACAAGCAGACCCAGAAGAACCTGCCGCTGGATACCTCCAGCCCGTCGCTGGTGCGCGACCCGAACAAGTGCGTGCTCTGCGGCGACTGCGTGCGCGTCTGCTCCGAAGTGCAGAGCGTCGGCGCGCTGGATTTCGCCAGCCGCGGCTCCAACGCCCGCGTGGTTCCGGCCTTCGACAACGACCTGAGCGAAGGTGAATGCGTGAACTGCGGCCAGTGCGCTCAGGTCTGCCCGACCGGCGCGATCGTCGCGAAGTCCGACGCCGACAAGGTGTGGGAAGCGATCTACGATCCCGAGAAGGTCGTGGTCGTGCAGGTCGCCCCGGCGGTCCGCGTCGGCCTCGGCGAACGTTTCGGCTTCAAGACCGGTGAAAACGTGGCCCGCAGGATGGTTACCGCGATGAAGATGATGGGCTTCGACCACGTCTACGACACCTGCTTCGCGGCGGATATGACCATCTTCGAGGAAGCCACCGAATTCATCGAGCGCCTGACCACCGGCGGCAAGCTGCCGATGTTCACCAGCTGCTGCCCGGCGTGGGTGAAGTTCGCGGAGACTTTCTACCCGGAAATGCTGCCGAACGTCTCCACCACCCGTTCTCCGCAGGCCATCTTCGGCGCGGTCGCCCGCAAGACCCTGCCCGCCAAGCTCGGCGTGAAGCCGGAAAATCTGGTCGTGGTTTCGGTGATGCCCTGCACCGCGAAGAAATTCGAGGCGCAATTGCCGAAGTTCAAGCGCGACGGCCGTCCCGAGGTCGATTACGTGCTGACCACCGTAGAACTCGCTTCGATGATCGAATCGATGGGAATCAAACTCGATGAACTCGAACCGGCGGCTTTCGACATGCCGCTCGGCTTCTCCACCGGCGGCGGCGTGATCTTCGGAGCCACCGGCGGCGTGATGGAAGCGGCCCTGCGCTTCGCGGTCGAAAAGGTCAGCGGCGAACCCCTTGAGGAGATCGATTTCAAGGAGACCCGCGGCCTGGCTCCGCGCAAGGAAGCGACCCTCGAAGTCGCCGGCAAACAGCTCCGCATCGCGGTGGTGCACGGCCTTGCCAACGCCCGCAAACTGGTCGAGGAGATCAAGGCCGGCAAGGCGCAGTTCGACTTCATCGAAGTGATGGCCTGCCCGGGCGGCTGCGTCGCCGGCGGCGGCCAGCCGATCACCAGCGAAGACGGCTTCCGGTCCAAGCGCGCCGCGGGCCTCTACGACACCGACAAGGAGCGTCAGGTCCAGAAGCCGCAGGACAACTACTGGGTCGACAAGTGCTACGCGGAAGCCTTCGGCGGCCGTCCGGGTTCGCATGAAGCCCACACCCGGCTGCACACGGTCTACAACAACCGCAGCCAGCTCTTCGACGCGAAAAGCCCGATCATGCACGCGAACACCGATGACGCGCTCTCCATCTGCGTGACCATCTGCACCAAGCAGCAGGACTGCCCCGGGCAGCTGCTCCTCGGCAAGATCGTCGAATTCGTGAAACAAAAGGGCATCGCCGACAAGGTCAACATCGACGCGGCTTTCAGCGTCCGTCCCGAAGCGGACGGTACGATCGCGGTTTCCGTCAGTGACATCGTGATCCCGCGCAGCGACTCCGTCGACGCGACTTTCCGCGACGTGAAGCAGGCGATTGAAACTGCTTTCGCCGGCAAGTAAAGCTTCTGCTCCTGCCGGACCGGGGGGCGCTTTATCCCCCGGTTCCGCCAACCGGCAAAGTGCCGGATGCGGTGTTGGATTTTTTGTACAGCAAGAAATTCAACACCGTATTTGTTTTTGCAGCGGAACCGGAACAATCCCGGCAATTCCCCGGCAACTTCGCTTCCGCCGGGCTTGCAAAAACATGACCGGCCGATATATTAGGGGAAACGATTGCAGTTTTCCACTCCAAGGAGCCGTTTGAATGTCAGAATCCTCCCCCTGCTGGATCCGGCTTGCGCCGAATGGTATCGAGATCAACCTTCATGCAGATTTCCGCGGCGGTTTCGCCCTGCCGCAGGGCGTGGATGACGCGGTGATCTCCGTCTCCGCCGACAGTGATTTCCTGCTGTACCTCGACGGCGTCGAACTCGGCGGCGGCCAGTTCAGCGACTACCCGGACCGGCCGACCGCGACGGAGTTCCACACCGGAGCACTCGAAGCGGGCGAACACCTGCTGGCGGCGCTGGTCTGGTTCCGGGGAAAGGATTTCTCGACCTACCGGTGCGGCGCGCCTGGATTCCGGTGCGAACTGCGGGCGGGGGAGTTCCGCTTCGGCAGCTCGACCGCGTGGAAAGCGCGGCTTGACCCGGCGTTCACCTCCGGTCCGATCGCGGACGTCACCGGCCAGCTCGGTTTCGTGACCTGCTGTGACGGACGCAAATCCGACAACTGGCAGCGGCCCGGCTTCGACGACTCCGGCTGGGAGACGGCGGTGGCAACCGATGACCGCGGCATGCCGGAACCGCGTCCTGTGCCGCGCCTTGCTCCGGGGGAGCGGCGCAGCGTTGCTTTCGCCAATCAGGGCTTCCTGCTTCGTACCGGCGAGAAAGAGACGTTTGCCGTCACGGTGTCGCGGGACCTGATGCGGGCGGTCCCGGCGGCGCGTTTCTTCGGTCTGCCCGGCCTGTACGGCATCGAACCGGTCACATTCGCGGAACCGCGCCCGATCCCCCCCCCCGCATCACCGGAAAACGGTTCTTTCGTGATCCTTGACTTCGGCGGCGAATGCGCCGGCAAGCTGGAAATCGAACTGGACGCCCCTGCCGGAACCATCGTCGACCTCTCTCACGGCGAACACCTCGACGACGGCCGGGTGCGCTGCCGGATTCACAACCGCAATTTCACCGACCGCTACATCTGCCACGCCGGGCGGAACCGCTTTGCAATCCCGTTCCGGCGCTCCGGGGGCCGTTATCTGCAGCTCAACTTCACGAAATACGCAGAGCCGCTGATGCTGCATTACGCCGGAATCCGTCCGCAGGAGCTGCCGCTCCCCGCCGCCGCCCGTTTCGACGACGGCGACCGCCTCCACGCGAAGCTGCGGCAGGCCGCGCTCAATACGATGAAGCTCTGCATGCACGAGCACTATGAGGACTGCCCGTGGCGCGAACAGGCGCTGTACGCCTACGATTCGCGCAACCAGGCGCTCTTCGGCTACTATGCGTGGGGCAACTATGAATTCGCTGCGGCGAGTTTCGAGCTGCTCGGACGCGGCATCCGTCCGGACGGGCTGCTGGAACTGTGCGCCCCCGCCCGCGTCCCGGTCACCATTCCGATCTTCAGCTGGATCTGGTTCGTCGAAGTCGACGAGCACTGGCTTTACAGCGGCAGCGATCGGCTGTTCCTGCAATTCGAGCGCCAGATGGAGGAGATGCTCGAACGCGCCCTCGCCCGGCGCGACGCCGCCACCGGCCTCTGCCTGCCGCCCGAGGGCAGGGAAATCTGGAATTTCTATGAGTGGGTCGCACAGCTTGACGGCTCCGGGCACCATCCGCTGAGCGCACCGTACAATCTCTATCTGGTGCTGGCGCTGCGCAGTTTTGAGGTGATGAAGGCGCGGGCGGGACGGCCGGTCCCGAACCGTTCCGACGCGCTGCTGGCGGTCATTGCCCGTGAATTCCGCCGCCCGGACGGATTCTATGCGACCTACCGCAACGGTTCGGAGCTGGTCGGCTTCCATGAACACACCAACGCGCTCGCGCTGCGTCTCGGCCTCCTGCCGCCGGAACTGTATCCGCAGTTCATCCGACTTGCGGAGAATCCGCAGGTCGTACCGGCAAGCACCAGTTCGCTGCCGTTCGTGGTCGATGCGCTGCATCAGGCCGGGCCGGAGGGCAGGCGCTTCGCCGCCGAACGGCTGACCGCGGCATTCGCCCCGATGCTCTTCACCGGTTCGGATACTTTGTGGGAGGTCGCCGCCGGAGCACTCGGCTTCGACGGCGCCGGCAGCCTCTGCCACGCCTGGAGCAGTGTGCCGGTCTACTGGCAGGGGGCGCGCCAGCTCGGCGTCACGCCGCTCGAACCGGGCTTTGCCCGCTTTGCGGTCTCCCCCTGTCCCGGCACACAGGAGCATATCGCGGGCGAAGTCCCGACCCCCTCCGGCCCGATCCGGATCGACTGCCGCCGGACCGCCGCCGGACTCAAACTCGCCGTGGAGTGCCCGCCCGCGCTCAAGCCGGAAATCCGCCCGCTCCCGGAATTTCCGGTCCTCTGAAAAAAATCCGGGATTCCGCCTCCATCGAAGCGGAATCCCGGAAGCCGTCTCATACAGTTCCTTATTACATCGCCTGCGGCACTTTGATCGTCAGCGTGGCGAGGCCGTCCACGATGATGGTACGGACCGCATCGGCCATCGCCAGACGCCCCGCGACCAGTTCGGGGGTTTCGGCCGCCAGCACCGGGCACTCGCGATAGAAGCGGTTGAACGCCTTGGCGAGATTCAGCAGATATTCGGCAAGGCCGGAGCAGTCGCGCCGTTCCGCCGCCAGCTTCAACACCGCCGGGTAAAAGCCGGCGGTCACCGCCAGAGCCTTTTCGGCCGGATGCGCCAGCAGCGCCCAATCCACCTTCGCGGATGAGAAATCGATGCCGCGTTCGGCAGCCTTACGCTCAATGGAGTTGATCCGGGCGGCGGCGTACTGGATGTACGGGCCGGTATCCCCCTCGAACTTCAGAGAGGCCGCCGGATCGAACATGATCGTGGTCTTCGGGTTGAACTTCAGCAGCATGAATTTCAACGCGCCGAGACCGATGATTTCGCCGCGCTCCGCCAGTTCGGCGGGATCAAGCTCCTCTCCGCCGCGCTCCTTGCAGGCGTCGGTGGCCAGCTTCGCCATTTCGTCGAAGAGGTCGTCGGCGTCGACCACCGTTCCCTCGCGGCTTTTCATTTTACCGGTGGGCAGATTGACCATGCCGTAGGAAAGGTGATAGAGCTGATCGGCCCACGGATAACCGAGCCGTTTCATGATTTCAAAGAGCATCTGGAAGTGGAGGTTCTGCTCGTCCCCGACCACCCAGACCATGCTCTCCGGGTGATAATCCTCGAACTTCTTCAAGGTGGTGCCGATATCCTGTGTGATGTAGACGCTGGTGCCGTCGCTGCGGAGCACAACCTTCTTGCCGAGCTTGCCGAGGTCGCAGAAGACCGCTCCATCCTCTCGCTTCGCAAAGACGCCTTTTTCCAGCCCCGCGGCGACGATATCCTTGCCGAGCAGATAGGTTTCGCTCTCCAAGTAGGTGTGGTCGAAGTGAATCCCCATGCGCTCGTAGGTCTGCGCGAATCCGGCGAACACCCAGCCGTTCATCATCTTCCAGAGCTCGCGGACCGCCGGATCGCCGGCCTCCCAATCCTGCAGCATCTTCTGGGTGGCGCGGCCGAGTTCGGTTTCGAGGAACAGCTCCTCGCTGTCCTTGTCCGCCAGTTCCGGCCGGGCGGCCTTCAATGCCTTGATCTCCTCCGAAAGCGCCTTGTTGTATTCGACGTAGAACTTTCCGACCAGATGATCACCCTTCATGCCGGTCGACTCCGGCGTGCAGCCGTTGCCGAACCGCTGGTACGCGATCATCGACTTGCAGATGTGGATGCCCCGGTCGTTGACCAGGTTGATTTCGATCACGTCGTGACCGACCCGCTTCAGCAGCGAAGCCAGCGACATGCCGAGCGTATTGTTGCGCACGTGACCGAGGTGCTGCGGCTTGTTGGTGTTCGGGGCGGAAAACTCGATCAGGATGCGTTTGCGCTGCGCCTCCGGCAGCTTTGCGGCTTCCAGCAGCCGTTCCACCGCCGCCACCGAATCGCGATGCAGCGCACCCGCCTTCACCGTCACATTCACAAAGGCCTTGACCACTTCGACGCCTTCGACGTCCGGATGCCCTTTCAGAAACTCCGCGACGGCCGCCGCCGCCTGCATCGGGTTGCCGCAGAAGCGGCCGATCCTGAAGCAGTTCAACGCGAAATCGCCGGTCATTCCCGCCGGGCAGGCTTCCACCGCCAGCGCCGGTTCCGCCGGATACTTTTCAAACTTGTCCCGCAGAAAATTTTCGAGGTCGACAACAAACTGATATTCCATGACTCTTTCCAATCTTAAAGCGTGGTTTTCACGACCGCGCACTCGCCTTCCGCCAGCGGTTCGATCACATAAGCGCCGAAGCCCGCCGGAACCAGCGCGGTTTCCCCGGCGGCCAATTCAACCGTCCGGTCATCTTCGGCACGGCCGACCCGCACCGGGGCGTTGATCGCACTGATCAGGTGGAAGCTGCCCGAAGGCGTGGTATCATCGTTCCATTTCGACACCAGCCGCAGATCCGCGACCGAGAAGAACGGGCACATGTTGACCACATCGAACTTGCGGTTATGCTGCGCGGTTCCGGCCACTCCCGCAATCCGCGGCGAGGTCCGGTTCATGAAGTTGATCGAACGCATCCCGAGTTCGACGTGAAGCTGGCGCGACTTGCCGTTCGCGTCGACCCGTCCCCAGTCGCTGACGCGGTAGGTGGTGTCGCTGTTCTGCTGGATCTCCAGAATCAGGTTGCCGCCGCCGATCGCGTGCAGCGTGCCGGAAGAGATGAAATAGGCGTCCCCCGGCTGCGACGGATAGACCTGCAGCAGGTTCTCCACATCCGGCGAACCGAGCTGGCTGACCAGCTGCTGTCGGGTGGCGCGCCCCTGAAGCCCGGCCAGAATCTGCGCCCCCTTGCGGGCCGCGATGATATACCACATTTCGGTCTTCGGCTCGGCAGTGCCGCCGATCTCGCGGCAGGCAGCCTCGTCCGGGTGAACCTGCAGCGACAGCCGGTCGCCCGCGTCGATCAGCTTGACCAGCAGCGGGAAACGGTCGGTGGATTTCGCCTTGCGTCCGACCAGCTCGCGCCCGTAATGCTTCAGCAGTTCGTGCATGGTCCTGCCGGCCATCGGGCCGTTGACCAGCACACTCTGCTCATCCTCGCGGTCCACCAGCTCCCAGGATTCGCCGATCGGATCGGCGGCGGCCGGCACTTCGCGGCGCAACACCTCGCTCATCTGGGTTCCACCCCAGATGCGCGCCTGGTAGATCGGCTTGAACTTCATCGGATACAACGCATTGAAATCGACATATTCACTCATTTTTCATCCTCCGGGCTCCAGAAAAATTGTTCACAGCTCTCCACCAGCTCTTTGCTCATGCGCACCACCTTGCGCTCCGGGTTCACGCTGACCAGCACCACATGGCCGGCAACCAGCAGTTCATCACCGCGCCGCACCTCGGAGGCGATCACCATCCGGACGCCTTTGATCTCCTTCACCCACGAACGGAACGTCAGCAGATCGTCATAGCGGGCCGGAGCCAGATATTTGCAGTACGCCTCCGAAACCGGCAGGATGATCCCCTTCTTCTCCAGTTCGCTGTAGGGTAACCCTGCCGCACGCAGCATCTCGGTCCGGCTGCGCTCGAAATATTCCAGATAATTCGCGTAGTAGACCACGCCCATCTGATCGGTGTCGGCATACGGCACCCGGTACTCCATATCGTGATACATACTCACTTCTCCTCCGTCCCGGCCTGAACCTTCTTGACTATGTAATCCACCACCTCGCCGACGGCGAAGCCGGTGGTATCGATCAATTCCGCATCGGGAGCGGGCTTCAGCGGCGCGATCCTGCGCTCCGAATCCTGCCTGTCCCGCTCCGCGATCGCCTTCGCGACCTCCGCCAGCGTCGCCCCGTCCGTCACCTCGCCGGACTGCGCCAGACGCCGCCGCGCCCGCTCCTCCGGCGTCGCGGTGATGAAAAACTTGTAACGGGCGTCCGGAAAGATCACCGTTCCAATATCCCGTCCCTCCATCACGATCAGCTTCTCCCCGGCAAAGGAACGCTGCACGCCGAGCAGGTAATCGCGCACCGCCGGCTGTGTCGCGACCAAGCTCGCCCCCGAAGCGGTCTCCGCGCTGCGCAGTTCAGCGCCGGGAAAGGAACCGTCCAGTTTCAGCTCATACCTGCCGTTCTGATCCGGCACGTATTCCAGCTTCAAAGTGTTCAGGAACTCCGGCGAAAGCGCCCCCATCTCCTGCCCGGCCCGCCGCGCCGCCAGCGCGACCGCCCGGTACAAACTGCCGGTATTCACATACGCAATATTCAGCCGCTCGGCCAGGAGCCGCGCCGCCGTACTCTTCCCGGAAGCCGCCGGGCCGTCGATCGCTATCACATTACTCATAACCTACTCCGCCTTCCGGGATTTGCCTCCGGCGGCCCGGGGCGCTTCGCCCCCGGGACCCCAGACCGGCAAGATGCCGGCGCCGGGTGCGGTTTTGAATACTTTGCAACGCAAAAAATTCAAAACCGGATATCTTTTTTACATCTCAGCAGACAAAAATGAAGCGCCTGCCGCACCTTGTTTATCCACATCGGCCGGTGGGTCGTTTTTTCAATCAACCACCCGCCGGATTCCATCAAAATCAAAAGGACTGGTTCGACTAGCCTGACTAGTCGGACCAGTCCGACAGAAACAATCTATTTGCGCGTTCCGGAAGCTCAGTTGCCGCCGCGGCTGCGCAGCCGTCCGCTCTTCAGGAATCCCTCGTAATGGCGCATCGTCAGATGCGATTCCAGCTGGCTCATGGTGTCGAGCACCACGCCGACCATAATCAGCAGCGAAGTACCGCCGAAGAACTGGGCCACCATAAACGGAATCTTGAAGTTGCTGTACAGAAACATCGGGAACAGCGCCAGCGCCATCAGGAAGACGGCTCCGCCCGCGGTCACGCGCGTCATCGCACTGTCGAGGAAGTCCGCCGTCGGCTGTCCGGGGCTGATGCCCGGGATGTACGCGCCTTCCTTTTTCAGGTTGTCCGCAATCTGGATCGGGTTGAACTGATTCGCGACCCAGAAGAAGCTGAACGCCAGAATCAGCAGGCCGTAAACGACCATGTACCCCACGCCGTCCTGACGGAAGGTCATCGCCAGCGTCATCCAGATCGAACTCGCATCCGGTTTGGCCGCCATGTACTGGAACAGATATTCCGGCAGCATCAGGATCGCACCCGCGAAAATGATCGGCATCACGTTCGCGAAGTTCACCTTCAGCGGCATGTAGGTCGAACCGCCCATCATCTGCTTGCCCACCGTCTTGCGGATCATCTGGATCGGCACCCGGCGGTAGCCCTGCGAAAGCAGGATCGTCGCCGCGGTGACCACACAGAAGACCACCAGCAGCAACAGCAGCTGGACCGGCCGGAACGTCGTGCCGTCCGGGGTCTGCCCTTTCATGGCCATGTCGATCAGTTCGATCACGGAGTGAGGCAGACGCGACACGATGTTGATCGTGATGATCAGCGATACGCCGTTGCCGATGCCGCGCTCGGTGATCTGCTCGCCGAGCCAGGTGAAAACCATCGTCGTGCAGGTGATCACCAGCACCGTGATCGGAATGAATACCGACCGGCTGCCGATGAAAAGCTGCTCCGACGGCGCAGGCAACCCGAGTTTGCTCGGATTGACCATCGCGATCGCGACCATGGTTCCCTGAATCAGGCAGACCAGAATCGTCAGATAACGGGTGTACTGGGTGATCTTCTGGCGGCCGGTTTCCCCCTCACGCTGCATTTTCTCCAGCGTGGGAACCACCGGCACCAGAAGCTGTACGATAATCGAGGCGGTGATGTACGGCATGATCCCCAGCGCTCCCAGGGCGAAGTGCGCCAGGGCGCCGCCCGAAAACAGGTCGATCAGGGCCATAAACCCACCGCTGGAACTGCTGCCGGCACTGACCTCGGAAATGAATTTTTCCAGCGCCGCCGGATCCACTCCGGGGCACGGGATGTTGCTCGCGAACCGCACCAGCACGATAATCAGCGCCGTGAACAGCAGGCGATTACGCAACTCTTTAACCTTCAATGTATTCAAGAATGCCGTCAACATTTATTCCCGTACTCCCGGTTTGGTTATTCCGTCACTTCGACTTTACCGCCGACAGCTTCGATCTTGGCCTTGGCCGCCGCCGAGAACTTGTCGGCCTTGACGGTCAGAGCCTTGGTGATCTCGCCGTTGGCCAGGATCTTGATCATCCGTTCGGTCTTGCCGAGCAGGTTCTTGGCGCGAAGCGATTCCGCATCGACCACGTCGCCCGCCGCGAAGTTGTCTTCCAGGATGTTCAGGTTGACCAGAGTGTACTCGATATGGTCCGGGCTGTTGAAGCCGCGCTTCGGCAGGCGGCGGAACAGCGGAATCTGACCGCCTTCGAAGAAGGGGCGGATCGACGAACCGGTACGGGACTTCTGGCCCTTTTCGCCGCGCCCGGCGGTCTTGCCGAGCCCGGAGCTGTCGCCGCGGCCCACGCGCTTGCGGCGCTTGCGGGAACCGGCGTTGGGACTAAGTTCATGCAGTTTCATAATCCAATATTCCCAATTAAGAATTAGTTGTTTTCAACCGCCGGAGCTTCCGGAGCGGCCTGCGCCGTCTTGGGAAGCGCGATGCCGCGGCGGGCGAACACCTCGTCACGGGTCGACAGCTGCGAAATCGCCTTGAAGGTGGCCTTGGCCACGTTCGCGGCATTTGACGCGCCGAGCGACTTCGCCAGCACGTCTTCGACGCCGGCGAGTTCGAGGATCGCGCGCACCGCGCCGCCGGCGATCAGACCGGTACCGGCGGAAGCCGGACGCAGCAGCACGCGGGCGCCGCCGAACTTCACTTCGACTTCATGCGGCAGGGTCTGGCCGTGCATCGGCACGGTCACCAGATTGCGACGGGCAGCTTCGCCGCCCTTGCGGATCGCATCCGACACTTCGTTGGCCTTGCCGTAGCCGTAACCGACCCGGCCCTTGCGGTCACCGACCACAACCAGGGCGCCGAAACTGAAGTTTTTGCCGCCCTTGACCACCTTGGCACTCCGGTTGATCGAAATCACGCTCTCGTCGAATTCGCTCTGCACCGGTTCATTGAAATTATCACGTTTAGCCATGAGACGCTCCCCTAGAACTTAAGTCCGTTTTCGCGGGCCGTTTCGGCGATCGCCTTCATCCGGCCGTGGTATTTGTAACCGCAACGGTCGAAGACGACTTCCGTAACATTGGCCGCTTTAGCCGCTTCCGCCGCCAGTTTGCCCAGCAGCACCGCGCCCGCCATATTCGGACGAGCATTTTCCGCCTTGAACTTCGGGTCCAGGCTGGAGGTCATCGCCAGAGTACGGCCGTTCACATCGTCGATAAACTGACAATAGATGTGATTGGTCGTAATGCTGACACAGAATCTCGGGCGCTCAGCCGTGCCGGAAATCTTTTTACGGATTCTCGCATGACGACGCGCACGTTGAACTTTCTTATCGATAACAGCCATTTTATCAGCTCCTTACGCCCGGGATTAACCCACGGACTTGCCTTCTTTGAGGATGATGCGCTCATCGACGTAACGGATGCCCTTGCCTTTATACGGCTCCGGCGGACGGAAACGACGGATCTGCGCGGCGGTTTCGCCGACCAGCTGCTTATCGCTGCCCTCGATCACAATCTTGTTATCCGGGGTTACCGTCAACTTGATGCCGGCCGGGACTTCGTAGACGATCGGGTGGGAGAAGCCGAGCGCAAGATTGAGCTTGCTGCCCGCCAGCGTGGCCTTGTAGCCTACGCCGACGATCGCGAGTTCCTTCTTGAAGCCTTCCGAAACGCCGACGATCATGTTGTGGATCAGACTGCGGGTCAGACCCTGCATCGCGCTCGCCTTGCGATCCTCGGAAGCCTCGGTCACATGCACCTGATTGTCCTTGACTTCAACCGCGACCAACGGGGGCATCGGCAGCGTCAGCTTGCTCTTGCCTTCGACCGTGATCCCGGTCTTGTCGACTGCGACCTTCACGCCGGAAGGAATGTCGACCGGTTTATTGCCTATACGAGACATATTGAATAGTTCCTAACTTAAAAATTACCAGACGTAGCAGAGAATTTCGCCGCCGACGTTCTCCTTGACCGCCCGGCGACCGCTCATGATGCCCTTCGGAGTGGTCAGCACGACAGTGCCCAGACCGTTGCGGACGCGGGGAATCTCCCGGCTTCCGCAATAAATCCGGCAGGACGGCTTGCTGACGCGCTCGATACCCTCGATCACGCTCGCGCCGTTCACATACTTGAGTTCAATGACCAATTCGCGCTTCACGCCGTCTTCGGCCACCGCATAGTCGGTGATGTAGCCTTCCGTCTTCAGAACGTCGGCAATCGCGACCTTCTCCTTCGAACTCGGCATCGAAACCTTCTTCAGGTTTGCGGATCCCGCGTTGCGCAGGCGGGTAAGCATATCAGCAATCGGATCTTGCATGCTCATTGTAGAGAATCCTTTCTTACCAGCTGGCCTTGGTCACACCCGGAATCTGGCCCTTGGAAGCCAGTTCGCGGAAACAGATACGGCAGAGCTGGAACTTGCCGATGTACGCCCGCGGACGTCCGCAGGCCTTACAACGGGTATAATTGCGAACCGGGAACTTGCTCCCCCGCTCCGCCTTCACCATCAAACTGAGTTTCGCCATGATGCAATCCTTCCTTTATTCCTCGAACGGAACTTCCATCTTCTTCAGAAGAAGACGCGCCGCATCATCCGTCTTCGCCGTCGTGACCAACGTAATGTTCACGCCGAGCGGATACTTCAGCTTGTCGGCATCGACTTCGGTGAAGACCGATACATCGCTGATCCCGAGGTTGTAGTTGCCCACACCGTCGAAACCAGTCTTCGGAATTCCGCGGAAGTCACGCACACGCGGCAGCGCATTGTGCACGAAACGATCCAGGAACTCATACATCCGGCTGCCCCGGAGGGTAACCATCACGCCGACCGGCATGCCGACACGCAGCTTGAAGTTGGAAACGTTCTTGCGCGCCTTGGTGATCACCGGCTCCTGACCGGTCATCGCGCCGATATGCTTCTTCGCTTCGGTGAACGCGTCACGCTCCGCATCGGAACCGATACCGGTGGAAATCACGATCTTCTCAAGCTTCGGAATCTGCATGACGTTCTTCAGGCCAAGCTCGGCCTGGAGCGCCTTGCGGACTTCTTCCACATATTTTTTCTTCATATCAGGCATTTTACTTCTCCGACTTTTCCGAGGCAACCGGATTGACGTTGGAGACATGCACTGAAACCGAACGCTCGACCAGGCCGCCGTTCGGATTGAGCTTGCTCTTCTTGATCGTCCGCTTGCCGATCTCGCGATCTTTCTTGGAGGTGAACTCAAGCACCACGCGGTCCTTGTTCGTCAGAACCGCCAGAATGGTCGCTTCTTCGCCCTTGTAGTTGCCGGCGTTAACCAGAACCTTGTCGCCTTTTTTGACATGATATTTCATATTAAAGCACCTCCGGCGCCAGCGAGATGATCTTCATGAAATCCTTCTCGCGCAATTCACGCGCCACCGGCCCGAAAATACGGGTACCGACCGGGTTTTTGTCCTTATCGATCAGGACCGCCGCGTTCTCGTCGAACTTCAGATAGGAACCGTCCGGACGACGGATCTTCGCCGCAGTACGCACGATGACCGCCTTCACGACCTGCCCCTTCTTGACCGAACCATCCGGAATCGCTTCCTGCACGGCGCAACTGATGATATCGCCGATCCCGGCGATCTTCTTGCCCTGTCCCAGAACCGTCATCGTCAGAAGCGACTTGGCTCCGGAATTGTCGGCAACCTCCAGAATACTCTGCATTTGAATCATGATGAATATCTCCTGAAGGGTTATTCCTGCGCCGCACGGCTGATGATTTCGACCAGACGCCACCGCTTGCTGCGGCTCAGCGGACGGGTTTCCACGATCCGGACGGTGTCGCCCTTCTTCGCTTCGTTCTTCTCATCATGGGCGGTAAACTTTTTCCGAACCTTGACAATCTTCTGATACAACGGGTGCGGGGTGCGACGGTCGACCTTCACGACGATCGTCTTGTCCTGCACATCGCTGACCACAACGCCGACGCGTTCCTTGCGATTGCCACGAACTTCAACAATAGCTTCACTCATTACTTCACCTCGGCTTTGGCCGCACGGGCAGTCTGCTCGGTATAGACACGCGCAATGTCGCGACGGATCTGCCGGACGCGAGCGGTCTTTTCCAGCTGACCGGTACGGGACTGAATCTTGAGGTTCAACTTCTCCCGCTGCAGGTCGGCGACCTTGGTCACCAGCTCGGCATCGGTCAATTCACGAATTTCCTTGCTCTTCATCGGACCACCTTACGCTTCCCGTGACAAGAACTTGCAGCGCAAGCAAAGCTTGTTCGCCGCACGACTCATGGCTTCCTTCGCCACCGCTTCGCTGCAACCGGACACTTCAAACAGCACCCGGCCCGGCAGAACCGGAGCAACCCAGCCTTCGACCGCACCTTTTCCCTTACCCATACGGACTTCCAACGGCTTCTTCGTGAAGGAGCGGAAGGGGAACAGACGGATCCATACTTTGCCGCGACGCTTCAGATGACGGTTGATCGCAACACGCGCAGCTTCAATCTGGTTATTGGTAACGTACCCGCGGGTCAGCGCCTGCAACGCGAAATCGCCAAAATCAATCTTATTATTGGTAGTGGCGAGGCCGGCGTTACTTCCGCGCTGAACCTTTCTGTACTTTACTCTTTTTGGCATTAACGGCATAATCTTGTTCCTCCGTAGAGTCTTTGTGACAAATCCAAACCTTGACGCCGATCGTTCCGGCCGTCGTATTCGCTTCGGTGAAGCCGTAATCGATGTTCGCCTTCAGCGTATGAAGCGGCACACGGCCTTCCTTGTACTGTTCTTCGCGAGCCAGTTCCGCTCCGCCGAGACGCCCGGCGCAGTTGATCTTGATCCCGTCCGCGCCCATATCCATCGCGGTCTGGATCGCGCGCTTCATCGCACGCCGGAAGCCGATGCGGCGCTCCAGCTGCTGCGCGATGTTCTCGGAAACGAGCTGCGCGTTGGTCTCCGCACGCCGCACTTCGGCGATCTCAATGAAAACTTCCTTGCCGGCAGTCAGCTTGGCGACCTGCGCCTTCATCGACTCCAGCTCCGCACCCTTCTTGCCGATCAGCAGTCCCGGACGGGCCGAGCAGATGGTCACGCGGACACGGTTGGCGAAACGCTCGATCTGAATCCGGGCGATCGCCGCCTGGGCGAACTTTTCCTTGATGAACTTGCGGATCGCGAGGTCTTCCTGCAGCCACTCGCCAAACAGCGTCTTACCGCCGGATTTCTTGTCTGCAAACCAGCGGGATTCCCAATTCTTGGTCAGGGCCGTTCTCAATCCGATCGGATTAACTTTTTGTCCCACGATTCAATCCCCTATTCTAGTTCATATCCGTCAAAATAACTTCCAGATGGCTGGTCCGCTTGCGGATCCGGCCGGCCGAGCCGCGCGCTTTCGCACGAAAACGCTTGATGATCGGACCCGGGCTGACGAGGGCGGCCTTGACCACCAGCGCCTTGCGGCTCACGTTCTCATTGTTTTCAGCATTGGCCACGGCGGAGCGCAGCGTATCGCCCAGCAGACTGGCCGCCTTGCGGGGGCTCAGTTCGACGATCGCGAGCGCTTCAACTGCGGACTTACCCTGGATCAGACGCGACACATGCCGCGCCTTTTCCGGCGATATCCGCACATTCCTTGTCAAAGCTCTTACTTCCATAATCTGGTTCTCGAGTTTTCCTGTTAATTAGATGTTCGAACCGGCACCACCGTTCCCGATGTATCCGATTCTCTGGATTCTCCCGCCACAGCCTCCATTCCCGGAGCGAGGTCGCCGATCGTGCCCTTGACAACTTCAGCCGCCGCGGCGTATGGTCTTACACTGACCACCCTGAGCTGAATTTGCCGGTCCTTCCCAACCCGGTAGATCATCCCGGCGAAAGCACCTTTCACCGAACCCACCGAAAGCACCACAATTGACAGTTCCCGATTCACCGCAAGGATGCGACACGTTCGCAGCGCGTCAATCCCCTTCGCCACGGTTTCACCGGATTCCGTCAAGGCGATAAAGCGGCGCGCATCCTTTGAAAGCCCGTCCAGCTGAAGCTGGATCTCCGCCTGCCGAACCTTCCCGATCGGCAGCTCCTTCAAAAGCTGCTGCACCTGTTCGCAGAATGAGACGGCGCTGAGGGCGAGCGCACTGCCGTCTTTTGAAACTTCCCCCATCGCCTGCAGCAGCCGTTCTTCCCGCCGGCCGGATTTTCGCACTGCCCCCTCTGCCGGGACTCCGGCCAGCCACAACTGCAACTGACGATAGTTCGCATTCTGCTTTGCAAACTTTTCCTTGATCTCAAACAACTCGGCCCGCAGCTCCGCCTTCTCCTCGCGCAACGATTCGTTTTCGAGTTCCAGGCGCTTTACCGCTTCCGCCGCCAGCCCCGTCTCCTCGCGCAACCGCGTCAACTCTCTAAGCCGTTGAGCATCCGCCGACCTGATCGTAACCGTTACACCGGAGTCGCCGCCACCGCCGTGACCACCCTCAAGGGCGTGAAGCACCATAGGTGCACACACCATGAGAGTTATTAAAATAACGTCATATATCGCATTTAGCAAGCGAAAATTATGAAAAAAGCGCAATTTTATCATTATCTTCCGCCGTTAAACCCCTTTTATCACCATTCAGCACTCTTTTTCCGGATAACTCAGCCATGTCCGGTACAGCAAAACACCGAACCGGTCCTCCGGCTCCGGCCGCTTCCCGGCCGCAAAGCCGGTCACGCGGGCCGCGATACCGGCGACCTCCACGTCGAATTCCGGAGCGATCTCCACCGGATTTCCCGGAAAATCTCCGGCTGCCAGCTCGAACAGCCGCCGGACCAGGCCGTCAATGTAAATCAGTTTCACCCGGCCCGCGTCGGAGTGAACGGTCAGCCGGCGCCCCCGCCGGGAGTCGGCGCAGAACGTGGCGACCACCGAATTGTAATGCGGTTTCCCGCCCGGCCCGAACACATTCGGCATCAGCACGCCGACGTTCTCGAATCCCAGCTCCCGCGCCGCCCGGTCCAGCCGGTCGCGGCCGTCCCGCTTCGAAGCATGGTATTTCGTCTGCTTCGCCTCATGCGTGGTGGAGCCGAACAGAATCCGGGGCTTGATTCCGGCAAAACGCACCGCCAGAATCAGATGCTCCAGAAGCTCCATATTGATCCGGTAAAGCTGCTGCGGCTCATCGCTGCGGCTCACCCCGGCCAGATGCACGATCGCCTCGCAGCCGGCCACCACTGAGCTCAAATGCCGCTCCTCGAAATGCTCGCGCACGATGCGGACAGCTTCGAAACCCGGCTGCGCATCGATATAATCCGCGAGATGGCCGCCGATGAAACCGGCGGCGCCGGTCACTCCGATCTTCCGGATCACTTCTTCTCCTCCTGCGGTTCGGGGCGGGGCACGAACTCCACGAAGTCGATTTCGGCCCGCGTCTGAGAGCCGGAATACTGGCTGTTCGCACCGAAGCTGAGGATAAAATACTCGTTCGGCTCTTTGCCGAACGCATCGATGTAATCCTGGATCACGTCGCGCTCCTCGACCACCCACTCCCCTTCGGCCGTCTCACGGTTGCGCACACAGAAAAACTTGACGGTCATCATGCCGCCGACATAACTCAGGATGCCGCATTTGCCCAGCTCGGTGTTCCGCTCCCAGCGATACCCGATGCTGCGCTGCTTCAACAGCGTGCCGTCTCCGAAGTAGAGCACCACCGCCTGATCGTCCGGCTCCTTTGCACCCGGTTTAAGGCCGACGGGGCGAATCACCCGCCAGCGCCAGCGCAGGATCGGGCGCTTCTTCAAATCGACTTTCGGCGCCGACATCAGCACGCCGGTCGCTTTCGGAGCCTCGACCACCAGCACCTTGCCGTCCGAAGCGGTCGGCTCATCCGCGATGTAAAACTTCGTCTTGGGAACCAGGAAGCGGGTTCCCTCCAGGCGCGTCTCCTTTTCCAAGACTCCCGGATCATCGAACTGGTTGATCCAGATTGCATCCGGCGCGGGCGCCGTTTCGTCCGCAGCCAGCGGCAGCCAGACCGCCAAAGCCAGCAACACCGGCCATACTCTGATCATTTCATACTCTCCCGATATTTCCGGTAACGCTTCATAATGCGCGTCACATACTGCCGGGTGCTCCCGATTCCGATCCGGTCGACCACCGTGCCGTCCGGCGAGGCTGGCTTCCAGCGGTCGGCGCGGCTCTCCCCGGCATTGTACTGCGCCAACGCCAGCTCCGTCTGCGCCCAGTAGCCGCTCCAGCGGCGCATGCCGCGCGCCAGATACCAGCAGCCGATCTCCAGATTCAGCACCGGATCGCACAACTGCGATGCACCGGGCCTCTTCACGCGCCGGTTCCGCGCCCAGTCCGCAACCGCCCCTTCCGGCAGCACCTGCATCAAACCGACTTCGCCTTTTCCGCCGCGAATAAAAGGATCAAAACGGCTCTCCTGAAACACCACGGCCCGTACCAGCGCCGGTTCCAGACCGTACCGTTTGGCGGCCAGCCGGATTTCACGCGCGAACTTCGTATCGTCGACCATCCAGTCGCGCATATCGTCGCGGCGGCAGTAGGCGACCAGCACCAGCCCCATCACCACCAGCGCGGCGAGCCGCACCAGATATCCGATCAACTTCGGAACAGTTGTCCGTTTCCGCGCCGGCACGATCGCACTACCGGTTCCGCTGGTCCGCCGGAACCGGGTCGGGCGGCATCATCCTGCGCTCCGCCTCCCGTTTCAGGTAGCGGCCGATCGAGGAAGTCAGCTCTTCCGAAAGCTTCAGCTCCGCATAGACCTTTTTGCCGTCGACCCGGCTTTTCAGCGAATTCACCACCTGCCCGCCGAGCGCCGGCTCCGCGGCAAACAGCAGATTGGCCGCCATCGCCAGATAACCGGGCAACGACGCATTCAGCAGCGCGGCACTCTGTTCGTTGCGGCAGGTTCCGGTTGCGGAGAGCGTCAGCGCCCCGCCGTGTTCCCCACCGGAAGCGATTTTCCAGACCACCCGGCGCAGATCACGGAAAAAAACCTGAAACAGCGAGGCTTTCCGTTTGTTGCCGGCGGTCAGGGAACGGACATTCAAAAAGCCCCAGATCACCGGATTGCCTGCCGGGGCCTCCACCGCCGCCAGCCGGATCGCGGAATCCGTTTTCAGCCCCTCCAGAAAATGCGCGAGATAAGGTTCTTCCGTCGCCAGAACCGAGTCGGCGTCGAGATAGCAGAGCGCCAGTTTGATCCGGTCCTCCGGAACCGAGCGGTCGGCGGTCACATAGTGGATTTTACGCTCCCCCGCCGTCGCGGCGGAGTAGCGGTTGCCCGCCAGAGGCGCAAGCGAAGCCTCAAGTTTCGCTTCGGGAACTCCCGTTTCGACAAGCATGCCCCGCAGGCGCTTGCCGCCGCCGACAAACAGCAACTGCCGACAGTCCTCCAGCTTCAGGTTATAAGTGTTTTCAAACTCGGCGAGCCGGGAAGCCACATCCTCGTTCGATTCGAGAGCCGCCCGGAGACCGGGCACCTCCCGCAGCCGCTCCAGATTGACCGACACCAGATATTCCGTTCCGGCCGGAACGAATTTCAGAAGTTCCGGCGCCGCCGCCCGGAGCGAGGCTCCGGCGACAGCCAGCAGCAATATGCCTGTACGCAATATCCAGTGTCGCATCAATCCGTTTCCCTTTTGGGTCAGTTGGCCTCGGCGACCGGTTTTTCCTGCTTTTTCGGCAGTTTGACCTCGATGTGAAGTTCGCGCAACTGCTTGATCGAAACCTCGGCCGGAGCGTTCATCATCAGGTCCTGCGCCTGCTGGTTGAACGGGAACGCGATCACTTCGCGGATGTTCGGCTCGTCCGCCAGCAGCATCACCATGCGGTCCACGCCCGGGGCAATGCCGCCGTGCGGAGGCGCACCCAGCTTGAACGCATTGATCATGCCGCCGAACTTGTCGTCGACCACGCTGCGGTCATAGCCGGCGATCTCAAACGCCTTGTACATCACTTCCGGCTGGTGGTTGCGGATCGCGCCGGAGGAGAGCTCGATGCCGTTGCAGACGATGTCGTACTGGTAGGCGAGAATATCGAGCGGATTTTTGTTCAGCAGCGCATCCATGCCGCCTTGCGGCATCGAGAACGGGTTATGGCTGAACACGGTCGCACCGGTCTCCTCGTCCTCCTCGAACATCGGGAAATCCACGATCCAGCAGAACTTGAACACATTCGGGTCGATCAGTTCGAGCTGGCGGCCCAGCTCCGGGATCACCGCTCCGCCGATCTTCTGGACCAGCTTCTCCGCGTCGGCCAGGAAGAACAGCGCATCGCCGGTCTCCACTCCGCCCGCCGTCTTCAGCGCGGCCAGGATTTCAGGAGTCAGGAACTTCACAATCGGGCTCTTTTCACCCTCTTCGCTCCAGATGATATAGGCCATGCCCTTCGCGCCGTTTTCCTGCGCGAACTTGATCATGTCGTCGAAGAACTTGCGCGGTTTGCCCGCGACTTTCGGCGCCTTGATCGCCCGGACCACGCCGCCGTTGGCGACCACGCCCGCAAAGGCCTTGAAGCCGCAATCGCGGAACTGCTCGGAGACGTCGATCATCTCCAGCGGGTTGCGGAGATCCGGCTTATCCGAACCGAACCGGCGCATCGCCTCGCGGTACGGAATCCGCGGGAACGGCGCATGGGTAAACTCCTTGGTCGAAAATTTGCCGAACACATCTTCAAGCAATCCCTCGATCACCGCGAAGATATCGTCCTGCTCCACAAAGCTCATCTCGACGTCGAGCTGGTAGAATTCGCCGGGGCTGCGGTCGGCGCGCGCATCCTCGTCGCGGAAGCACGGCGCAATCTGGAAATAGCGGTCGAAGCCCGCCACCATCAGCAACTGCTTGAACTGCTGCGGAGCCTGCGGCAGCGCGTAGAACTTGCCCGGATGCAGGCGGGACGGCACCAGATAGTCGCGGGCGCCTTCCGGGCTGCTCGCAGTCAGGATCGGAGTCTGGAACTCGTTGAAGCCGTTCGCGGTCATATAACGGCGCATCTCCGCGATTACCTGGCTGCGGAGCATGATGTTCCTGTGCAGTTCGTCGCGGCGCAGATCGAGGAAGCGGTATTTCAGGCGCATCGCCTCGGGCGCGCCGTCGTCCTTCGCGATCAGGAACGGGATCACTTCAGCATCGCCGAGAATCTCCATGTCGGTCGCCTTGATCTCAATCTCGCCGGTCGCGAGCTTCGGATTGACCGTGCTTTCGGAACGGGCGATCACTTCGCCATCGAAACGCACCACCGTTTCCACCCGCCAGCGTTCCAGCGCCTGATAGAAGGCGCATTCCGGATCGATCACCACCTGCGTGATGCCGTAGTGGTCGCGCAGGTCGATGAAGATCACGCCGCCGTGGTCGCGGACGCTGTGAATCCACCCGGAGAGGCGGACGGTCTCCCCAACGTTTGCCTTGCGGAGTTCGCCGCAGGTGTTGGTACGGTACTTGTTCATGACATTTCCCTTTGAATCTATTTGTAAAATTGGCGTAATAACCTTAATTTAAATAAATATAGCACGTCTTTGCCAATTTACTATATGCGGGAAGAGAGGTTTTTTCAATGAAGAAAAGCCGGTTTGCCAAAATTATCGGAATATTGCTGATTCTGTTCCTGTGCTACCTCGGAATCAGTCCGTTCATAGAACTGGCCGGCAAGCGGGCCGCCTCCGTCACCGCCGCGGCCCCGATCGCCTTTTACGTGGTGATCCGCATGGCAATGTTCGGCATCCTGGCCGCCGCCGTCTTCTGCCGGATCTTCCTGCCCGACATCGCCGACAGCATGGTCGATTTCCTGCTCTATCCCCGGAAACTGCTGAAGAAGCCCGCGCCGCTGATCTCCCCGGTTCAGGGACTAATCCGGCAGGGAAAATATGAGCTTGCCCTCGCGCAGCTCGACCGACTGCTCGAAGAACGCCCGGATTGCGCGCTATTGTGGCTGACACGCTTCGAACTGCTCGCCGACTGTATGAAACAGCCCGCAGCAGCCATGCAGACCGCCGAAGCCTATTTCTCCCGGAACGGCCGGGAATTCGCTCCCCAGAATATGCAGCTCCTGATCCGTTACCGCGAGCTCACCCATCGGAGCGGCACCCTGCCGCTCTCCGATGCGATGATCGCAACAGAATTGAAAAAACATGCCCGGTGCTACTCCGGCCGCGAACGGCGGCAACTCCGGGAGCTGTTGCAGCAGTCGTCCGAGTCGGATATCGCGTAAAAAATTCCTCACCGTCTGCAAGTTTCCGAACCGGGATTTCGCCTTCGGCGACCAAGGCGCTTCGCCCTTGG